>Ga0255760_10000714_pt1 | contig 33168 bp, 25 predicted proteins | sample 071ome_25_FD_179960 | JGI IMG/M metagenome (GOLD analysis project Ga0255760, IMG submission 179960) | Coastal salt marsh microbial communities from the Groves Creek Marsh, Skidaway Island, Georgia - 071410BT metaG (version 2) | ecosystem: Environmental > Aquatic > Marine > Intertidal zone >...
TGCTTCACACCTTGTTTCAAGGAAACTTGAAGGCGGGTTCAACGTTTTTCAACGAATGGTTTGCCGTCGATTTGGTCAAGAACGCGGATGGTGCAGTGACCGGCGTCATCGCGATTTGTATGGAAACGGGTGAAGTTCATTACATTAAGTCTAAGGCGACGGTGCTCGCCACTGGGGGCGCCGGTCGAATTTATGCCTCCACCACCAACGCATTGATGAACACAGGGGATGGCACTGGCATGGCACTTCGAGCCGGCTACGTGATGCAGGATATGGAAATGTGGCAATTCCACCCCACAGGTATTGCAGGCGCGGGAACGCTTGTGACCGAGGGTTGTCGAGGCGAAGGCGGGTATCTCATCAATAAGGATGGCGAGCGGTTTATGGAGCGCTACGCACCTAACGCGAAAGATCTTGCAGGACGAGATGTGGTCGCCAGAAGCATGGTGCTCGAGATCTTGGAAGGCCGCGGAGCCGGTCCTGAAGGCGATCATGTTTTGTTGAAGCTCGATCACCTGGGTGAGGATATTTTGCATTCCCGGTTGCCCGGTATCGTCGAGCTTTCAAAAACGTTCGCTCATGTCGATCCGGTAAAAGAACCGATTCCCGTCGTGCCCACTTGCCATTACATGATGGGTGGGTTGCCGACCAATATTCATGGTCAGGCGATCACCCGAAATGCTGCGGGTGAAGACGAGGCGGTGCCAGGACTCTTTGCTGTCGGTGAAGCTGCTTGTGTTTCGGTCCACGGTGCAAATCGCTTGGGCGGTAACTCACTTCTTGATTTGGTGGTCTTCGGTAGAGCAGCGGGACTCTACATCAATGAAGCCCTGACTCAGGGAATGAGCGCTCGAGCATCGAGCGAAACAGATATCGATGCTGCCACAGCACGGATGCATCGGTGGAATGAATCGTCTGGTGGTGAATCGCCAACTGAACTCAAAAAAGAGTTACAGGCCTGTATGCAGTTGAACTTTGGCGTTTTCCGTAAAGAAGGGCCAATGCAAGAGGGCATTAAAAAGTTAGGTGAGCTGCGGGAGAGAATTGGACAAGCGCACTTGCAAGACAAGTCCAGAGCGTTCAACACCGCGCGTTTAGAGGCTCTTGAACTTGATAATCTGTTAGAAATCGCTGAGGCGACCGCTGTCAGTGCGGAAGGTCGCAAGGAGAGCCGGGGCGCCCATGCTCGAGATGACTTCCAAGAGCGCGACGATGAGCATTGGTTAGCCCATTCAATCTATGATCCTAAGACAAAATCTTTGGGTAAACGAGACGTAAACTTTACGCCCAAGACCATGGAGCGCTTTGAACCAAAAGCCCGTCATTATTGATGGTTTTTGATGACACCAAGGGTCCCATTGGTTGCCCGGGTGTCGTTGACGAATTGATCGACAGGACGTTGAACTAAGAGAGAACAGCACCCCCAAGGTGTTACATAAGAAGGAACTGAGTGATGCAAGTGAGTGTTTATCGCTTCAACCCGGAAACTGACGACCGGCCCTACATGCAGGATTACCAAGTCGATATCCCTGAGGGACGAGATTTGATGGTGTTGGATGTGATGGCCCTGATCAAGGAACAAGACCCTTCGGTGACCTATCGACGCTCCTGTCGAGAGGGCGTGTGTGGGTCGGATGGGGTGAACATGAACGGCAAAAATGGCCTTGCATGTATTACGCCGGTGTCTGAGGTGGCCAAGGGCGGGAAATTAAAGCTTCGTCCGCTGCCAGGACTTCCGGTCATTCGCGATCTCATCGTGGATATGGAACAGTTCTACGAAAACTATCGTCGGGTTGAGCCTTATCTTCAAAACGACACGCTGCCACCCACCAAGGAGCGCCTGCAGTCGCCGGAGGATCGCGAAAAGCTTGATGGCCTGTACGAGTGTATTTTGTGTGCGTGTTGTTCGACTTCGTGCCCAAGTTTTTGGTGGAACCCTGATAAGTTCATCGGTCCCGCGGGACTGCTTCAAGCCTACCGTTTCATCGCGGATAGTCGAGATACGGCTACGGAAGAGCGGTTGTCCAATCTTGAAGATCCATTCAGTGTGTTTCGGTGTAGAGGCATCATGAATTGCGTGAGTGTTTGTCCTAAGGGACTCAACCCAACACGTGCGATTGGTCATATTCGAACGATGCTGCTCGAGCGCGCAGTTTAGAGAAGAATTTTTAACTCATCGGTTGGGGCTGCTGCCGAGGAGCGTTACAATAGATCGCTCTGTGAGAGTGGCAGCCTATGACCCCCAAATCTATGGCCGAACTATGGCAATCCAGCCATATTTCTGGCGGCAATAGCGCTTACGTTGAATCCCTTTTCGAGGATTTTCTTCAAGATCCTCTAGGCTGCCCAGAGCCTTGGAAGTCTTATTTCGAAGGCCTTCCTCAATTGCAAGTTGAGCAAGGCTCGGATCTCTCGCACGCGACAGTTCGCGACCACTTCCTCCTGCTCGCTAAGAATCAGTCACGGGTGGTGCCCGCGCCGGCGTCCTCTGTGTCCGCGCAACACGAGCGCAAGCAATTCGCGGTTGGCGAGCTGATTAATGCCTACCGGAGACGAGGTCATCTGAAGGCCACCCTGGATCCGCTTGGACTCGCGCCTAAACAATCGGTGCCCAGTCTAGAACTGGGCTTTCATGGATTATCGCTCGCAGATATCGATACCCGATTTCAACTGGGTTCACTCGCCATAGGCCAAAGCGAAGCGACGCTGAGTGAAATTATTCAAGTGCTGGAAACCACCTACTGCGGGGCGATTGGTGCTGAATTCATGCATATCACTGACCAACTCGAACAAAGTTGGGTTCAGGAACAGATGGAGACTACCCAAACCCATCCTTATTATGGGCACGGCACCCGCCGACGATTGCTCGACCGGATTCTCGCTGCCGAAGGACTTGAGCTCTATCTAGGGAAAAAATATCCAGGAACCAAGCGGTTTGGGCTGGAGGGCGCCGAGACCTTTATCTGCTGCCTAGCGGAATTGATCCACCGTGCAGGAACCCATGGAGTCAAAGAAACGGTCATCGGCATGGCCCACCGAGGCCGGCTGAATGTACTGATTAATTTGATGGGCAAAAACCCAGCAGAGCTTTTTGATGAGTTTGAGGGTCGATACCAGGACACGGTTTCCTCTGGCGATGTTAAATATCATCAAGGGTTCTCTTCGAACCTGATGACCCCCGGTGGCGAAATGCACCTCGCTCTCGGATTTAACCCCAGTCACCTGGAGATCGCGGCGCCCGTTATAGAAGGCTCGGTCCGGGCGCGCATGGATCGAAGAAACGATGTGCTAGGTGATCAAGTGCTTGCCATTAATGTTCATGGCGATGCTGCTTTTGCAGGTCAGGGCGTGGTGATGGAAACCTTCCAGATGTCGCAAACGAGAGGTTTCTATACCGGCGGCACGATTCACGTGATCATCAACAACCAAATTGGCTACACGACCCACCAACAAATCGACGCCCGCTCAACGCATTACTGCACGGAAGTGGCCAAGATGATCCAGGCACCGGTTTTTCACGTGAACGGTGACGAACCTGAAGCAGTGCTCTTTGTTTCCCAGTTAGCGCTCGATTACCGGATGAAGTTTAAAAAGGACGTCATCATCGACATCGTGTGTTATCGGCGTCGGGGACATAATGAAGGCGATGAACCAGCCATCACTCAGCCAGTGATGTACGACAGGATTCGTTCGCATCCGACGACATTGAGCCAGTATTCACAAAAACTGATTCAGGAAGGGGCGATAGAGCTTGCGGAATACGAGCGGCGAATTTTGGCTTATCGGGATGCGCTGGACGAAGGCAGTGCGGTGGCATGGGATTACCTGAAGGAGCCCGATACTTCGCTCTACGTGGATTGGACACCACACCTGAACCCGGATCGAAATCAAAGCGTGATGACCCATGTGAACGCTGCTCGATTCAAAACCTTGGGGCAATCGGTTCTGGCATTGCCACCTGAATTCAAAGTGCATCGACAGGTGCAACGCATTTTGGATGAGCGTTTGGCGATGAACGAAGGCGCTCAGCCCTTTAATTGGGGGTTTGCTGAAATCATGGCGTACGCCACGTTGCTTGATGAGGGGTACCACATCCGACTCACTGGTCAGGATGTGGGGCGAGGGACCTTTGCCCACCGCCACGCCGTACTCCACGAGCAAGTCACAGGGGACGCCTTCATGCCGTTGGCCGCCCTTAACGTTCCCGGCGAAATTAATCTTTACGACTCACTGTTATCAGAAGAGGCCGTGCTTGCGTTCGAATATGGTTATTCGCAGACCAGTCCTCGAACGCTAGTGATTTGGGAAGCTCAGTTTGGTGATTTTGCGAACGGCGCGCAGGTGGTGATTGACCAATTCATTACCAGTGGAGAGCAGAAGTGGGGTCGGATGTCTGGGCTCACGATGCTTTTGCCGCACGGCTATGAGGGTGCCGGACCTGAGCATTCGTCGGCACGGCTTGAGCGCTATTTGCAGTTGTGCGCAGAGCACAATATTCAAGTGTGTGTCCCCAGCACGCCGTCGCAGATTTTTCATGTCTTGCGGCGGCAAATGCTGAATCCTGCGAGAAAACCATTGGTGATCATGTCGCCAAAAAGCTTGCTGAGGCATCCCCGCGCTGTGTCCGACCGTGATGCATTCACGGAAGGTCAATTTCATGAAGTGTTGGCCGACGCCCATGCGCTCTCGCCTCCCGGTGACGTCGAGCGTTTGGTGCTTTGCAGTGGCAAGGTCTACTACGATTTGATTGAGGCGCGGGAGTCGCTTGGCCTTGACAGGGTGGGCATCCTCAGAATTGAGCAGCTGTACCCATTCCCTGAAGGCCCGCTTAGCGAAATGTTGGCTCAGTACGATCACGTGAAAGAAACCGTTTGGTGCCAAGAGGAGCCTATGAATCAGGGCGCCTGGTATAGCAGTCAGCATCACATGAGACGCGTGCTCCGTCTCCATTACCCCGATTTGATGCTGACGTACGCAGGCCGTCGAGCGTCTGCCGCTGCAGCAGCAGGGAATATGGGGCTGCACACCAAGCAACAACATGAGCTGATTGATCTCGCGCTGAAAGGCGATGGCACTGAGGTGTTGGAATGATAGGGCAAGGCCTTCGGCGCACGCTCGAAGAGGATGAGGGCGTTGGCAAGCGGTGATCGAACCCAAGTTGCGGGCAATCACGAGCCAAAATAGCCGCCAAAGCGCCGAGGACAGAGGGATGCGGGGCAAGCTTCTGGGTCTACCTGAGGGGTTGATCACAGAACAGGGCTGCGTTGTTCAAAATCTGCCGACCGAGCACGGCGTGCTGATTGGAGCAGTGTCAGTCTCCCTTAGGATGCGTGGTGCGTCGTGCAAGAACGCTAAATTCGTAGAAGGCTGTAAAGAGCTGTAAAGAACCGTAAAGAGCTGTAAAGAGCCGTAAAGAGCTGTAAAGAGCCGTAAAGAGCTGTAAAGAGCCGTAAAAAGGAAGCAGTATGGAAATTAAAGCGCCTGTGTTCCCTGAGTCCATCAATGATGGTGAGGTTGCAACCTGGCACGTTGTGCCAGGGGAGCCCGTTCGTCGAGACCAAGTGTTGGTGGATATTGAGACGGATAAGGTGGTTTTGGAGGTGGTGGCGCCCTCAGATGGCAGTGTCACTGAGATCGTTAGGGCCGAGGGAGACATCGTCACATCTGAAGAGGTGCTGGCTCTGTTTGCTGCCGGAGAGGCGGTTTCCAAGGCCGCCTCTCAGCCCGAGTCGGCTGACCTCGAATCTGAAACTCCGGAAGCCCTTCATGAAAGCTCGCAATTAGCCAGTCCGTCTGCGAGAAAACTCGCTGATGAGTCAGGGATTGATTTAGCCGATGTCGAGGGCACGGGTAAGCGAGGTTTGGTGACAAAGGATGACGTGCTGCGCAGGGTCGCCGCCGCGCAAGACATTGGCAGCAAAATAGCGACCCCACCCTCAGATCCAACACAAGGTGCGTCCCTTCATTCCAGTAGTGATCGGATAGAGCGGCGTGTCCCAATGACCCGTCTTCGGGCGACGATTGCCCGTCGGATGGTAGAGGCGCAGCAGACGGCTGCTATGTTAACCACCTTCAACGAGGTGGATATGAGCGGGATTATGGAACTTCGGGCCCGCTATAAGGAAGCCTTTGAACGTGCCCATGATGGGACTCGGTTGGGGTTTATGTCGTTCTTCGTGAGGGCGGCCACCGAGGCTCTGAAGCGCTTCCCAGCGGTAAATGCCTCCATCGATGGTTCGGACATCGTTTACCACGGTTATCAAGATATTGGAGTTGCCGTTTCCTCAGATCGGGGGCTCGTGGTGCCTGTGATTCGTGATGCCGACAGCCTGTCTTTGGCTGAAATCGAAGATCAGATTCGCTTATATGGAGAGAAAGCAAGGGACGGTAAGCTCGGTATTGACGAGATGACCGGCGGCACTTTCACCCTATCCAATGGCGGCGTATTTGGGTCGCTCCTATCTACACCGATTTTGAACCCGCCGCAGACCGCGGTGTTGGGTATGCATAAAATTCAGGAACGACCGGTGGCGATCAAGGGTGAGATTGTGATCAGACCGATGATGTATTTGGCCTTGTCCTATGATCATCGATTGATTGATGGTCAAGAGGCTGTTCGCTTTTTGGTGACCATCAAGGACTTCCTCGAAGAACCCGCCCGTATTTTGTTAGATATTTGAGGTCAGTCATGAAAGAGTTTGATGTTGTCGTCATCGGCGCCGGGCCAGCCGGCTACCATGCAGCCATTAGAGCCAGCCAAATGGGGCTGAGTACTGCGTGTATCGATGCATGGGTTGATCAAGAAGGCGCCGCGAGACCGGGGGGAACCTGTCTCAATGTGGGTTGTATCCCATCGAAGACCTTGCTGGACATTTCGCATAAATATGCCAGCGCCCAGCATGATTACGGAGCTTTAGGTATCAAGACCGGTAAGGTGTCGCTCGACGTGGATCAAATGCAAGCGCGCAAGCGCCAGGTCGTAGGACAGCTGACTCAGGGTGTTTCGGGACTCCTAAAATCGAATCAAGTAACGCTCATTACGGGTCAAGCGGTCGTGCAGTCACCAACCGAAGTAGCTGTCACCTTGCCCAAGGGCGAGGTCGATCATATTCAAGCGAAAGCGATGGTTTTGGCGCCTGGTTCCAAGCCCGTCGTGATACCGCCATGCCCGGTCGATCATGAGGTGATCGTTGATTCCAGTGGCGCCTTAGATTTCGACACCGTCCCAAAGCGGTTGGGCATCATTGGCGCTGGGGTAATTGGACTCGAATTGGGCAGTGTATGGCAACGGCTCGGCGCTGAGGTCACTCTGCTGGAGGCTTTGCCCGAATTTTTGCCAGCGGTCGATGCCCAAATCGCCAAAGAAACGCTGAAGACGTTTAAAAAACAAGGGTTAGATATTCGATTGGGCGCTAAAGTGACTGAAGCGAAAGTCTCCGGCCAAAAAAATAAAAAGGTCACAGTTCGTTTTGAACAAGGCGGTGAAAGCCAAGAAGCGTCTTTCGATCGGCTTGTGGTCGCTGTGGGAAGACGGCCGGCAACGGAGGGGCTACTTGCTGAGAGTCTTGGAATCACGCTGACCGAGCGAGGAGAAATCCCGGTCGATGACCAGTGTTACACGGGCGTTGGTCAGATCTACGCGGTGGGCGATGCGGTTCGAGGCCCCATGCTCGCGCATAAGGGTATGGAAGAGGGTGTCATGGTCGCCGAGCGACTTGCTGGCAAAAAAACGCAGGTGAACTACGATCTGGTGCCCGGGGTGATCTACACCCATCCTGAAGTGGCTTGGGTTGGTGCCACTGAACAGTCCCTCAAGGCAGCTAATCGCGAATACGGGGTCGGGGTTTTTCCTTTGGCGGCGAGCGGCAGGGCGATTGCGAGCAGCGAGAACGAGGGCTTGATTAAGGTGCTCACCGATCAAGCGACCGATCGCGTCCTGGGTGTGCATATGGTGGGTGCGCATGCCTCCGAGCTCATTGCCCAAGCGGTGATTGCGATGGAGTTTGGCACTTCGGCGGAAGATTTGGCTTTGACAATGTTTGCCCACCCAACCCTATCGGAAGGGCTGCACGAGGCGGCGCTGGCGGTCTCTGGTCATGCGATCCATGTTGCGTCGAGACGGCGCCCAAAGAAATAGCGTGAAGCGGGAAGGATTGCCCGACGTTCCTCTCCGCCGATTTGTTGGTCTGAGCAGCGAGACTGTGATCGACGACTTATCGCGGGGTCGGGGATCCCCTTTCAAATTGAAGTTGCGGTATCATGGCCGCGCATTAATCAGCTAGAGCGTTCAGCGGGATGCTCGTCTCTTCGATCGATTTTCATAATGATCGTTGGGTCGCAGAGTCCATCGAGCGGAAGTGTCAACGAAAAGGAATCGAGCATGAATCTTCACGAATATCAGGCGAAGCAGCTCTTCAGCGAGTATGGCTTGCCGGTATCTAAAGGGATTGCGGTGGACTCAGGAGATGAGGCGGTCGCAGCGGCGAAAGAAATAGGTGGCGACCGGTGGGTCGTCAAGGCCCAGGTCCATGCGGGTGGCCGAGGTAAAGCGGGCGGGGTCAAATTGTTTTCTGATCTCGACGAGATCAAAGCATTTGCTGATGGTTTGATTGGTACCAATCTGGTGACTTTTCAAACTGATGAGAAGGGGCAACCGGTATCAAAGATCTTCGTGGAGTCGTGCACTGATATCGATCGTGAGTTGTATCTGGGGGCTGTGATTGACCGCTCCTCCAGGAGAGTTGTGTTCATGGCCTCGACCGAAGGCGGTGTTGAGATCGAGAAGGTTGCAGAAGAGACGCCTGAAAAGATTTTGCAGGCCACGATCGATCCGCACGTTGGCGGTCAGGCCTATCAAGGTCGCGAGTTGGCCTTTAAGTTAGGGTTGTCTGGGAAACAAGTGAATCAGTTCGCTCAAGTCTTCGTTGGACTCGCCAAGATGTTCGAGGAAAAAGACTTGTCGCTCATTGAGATCAATCCATTGGTAGTGACCACCGAGGGCAATATTCATTGCTTGGATGCGAAAGTATCGCTCGATAACAACGCGCTGTATCGTCAGAAAGCATTGGCTGAACTGAATGACCCCACTCAAGAAGATGAGCGAGAAGCGCATGCGGCCGAGTTCGGTCTTAATTATGTTGCGCTCGAGGGAAATATCGGCTGCATGGTGAACGGCGCAGGGTTGGCGATGGGTACGATGGACCTGGTCAAGCTTGCCGGCGGACAGCCTGCTAACTTTCTCGATGTTGGCGGTGGCGCCACTAAAGAGGCCGTGAGTGAAGCGTTCAAAATCATTTTGTCTGACCCTGCGGTCAAAGCGGTGTTGATTAATATCTTCGGCGGGATCGTCCGCTGCGACATCATTGCTGATGGGATTATCGGCGCCGTGAAAGACGTGGGCGTGAACGTACCCGTGGTGGTGCGTTTTGAGGGTAATAACGCGGCGGTTGGTGTTGAAACCTTAGCTAAGAGTGATGTGGAGATTATTGCGGCGACCAGTCTGACTGACGCGGTTGAGCAAGTGGTTAAGGCGGCGGGAGGTGCAGCATGAGCATATTGGTTAATTCATCGACCAAGGTTATTTGTCAGGGATTTACTGGATCGCAAGGCACGCTGCATTCTGAACAAGCCCTGGCCTATGGAACCCAGTTGGTTGGCGGCATCACGCCTGGGAAAGGGGGCCAAACACATCTGGGGTTGCCGGTCTTTGATACGGTCGCGGATGCAGTGGCCGCGACGGGCGCCGATGCATCGGTGATTTACGTCCCAGCGCCGTTCGCCAAAGACGGCATCCTAGAGGCAGCCAATGCCGGCATCAAATTGATCGTCTGTATCACGGAAGGCGTTCCAACATTGGATATGTTGGCGGTCAAGGTGCTGGTGGATGAGATGGGCGTTGTTCTTGTCGGGCCTAACTGTCCCGGCGTTATCACGCCCGGCGAATGCAAAATTGGCATCATGCCGGGTGACATCCATTTGCCTGGCAAAGTGGGTATCGTGTCTCGATCAGGCACCTTGACCTACGAAGCGGTCAAACAAACAACCGATTTAGGTTATGGGCAGAGCACCTGCGTAGGTATTGGCGGCGACCCTATTCCAGGGAGCCATTTCATCGATATCCTTCGTCGATTCCAGGATGATCCCGGCACAGAAGCTATCGTGATGGTGGGCGAAATCGGCGGCAATGCCGAGGAAGAAGCCGCCGAGTTCATCAAGGCAGAAGTCACCAAGCCAGTGGTGGGTTACATAGCCGGTGTCACGGCCCCTCCTGGCAAGAGAATGGGGCATGCGGGAGCCATCATCGCAGGGGGTAAAGGCACGGCTGACGATAAGTTCGCCGCCTTAAATGCAGCTGGCGTATCCACAGTGAAGAGCCTGGCAGCCATTGGTGATGCCTTGAAGGAGATCACGGGTTGGGGCTAGCAGCGCGATGATGCGAGCGACATGCCTGCACGTATCAAGAGAACCCCGGCCATTTGCCGGGGTTTTTTTATCCCGTGGCCATTCACCCGCGCGCCAAGAAGCTCTTGAAATCGCCCCCATGAACCCCACCTTGTAACCTAGTGAGACGAAGCGTCTTCTTGTGACAAGTGGCCAAAAGGAAAGAAAGCGATGTCAGAAACCGCCGCCAAAGAAACTCTAGGATTCCAAACTGAAGCGCGTCAGCTGCTCAAGTTGATGATCCACTCCCTTTATTCCAACCGAGAAATCTTTCTAAGAGAACTTATCTCAAATGCTTCCGATGCTATCGATAAGCTTCGATTCTTAAGTCTTGAGACCCCCGACCTTCTCGGAGACGACGCGACGTTTGAAATTCGCATTTCGGCGGACAAAGATGCTAAGACAGTGACCATTGCCGACAACGGCATCGGAATGTCGCGCCAAGAGGTGATAGAGAATCTAGGAACCATCGCTAAGTCTGGGACGGCACAATTTCTGACCAATTTGACCGGAGATCAAAAGAAGGATTCTCAATTGATCGGTCAGTTTGGTGTCGGATTCTATGCGTCATTCATTGTGGCGGGCCGGGTCGTTGTCGAAACTCGCCGGGCTGGTGAAGGAGAATCAGACGGCTGTCGTTGGACGTCCGCAGGGGAAGCAGATTTTGAGGTCGAAACCATCACGCGCGCCGCTCGAGGGACCACGATCACCTTACATCTGAATGATGATTGCGAGGAGTTTCTCGAATCCTATCGTTTGCAGGCCATTGTCAGAAAATATGCGGATCACGTCAGCGTGCCGGTCCTGATGCAGTCCAGCAAGCCCAATGAGGAGGACAGTGAGACGGATGGAGCTGAAGATGCGTTTGAGGTCATTAATAAAGCCACAGCCCTCTGGACTCGTTCGCGAGCGGACGTCGCTGACGAGGAGTACCAGGAGTTTTACAAGCACATTGCGCACGACTTTCAGGATGCGTTGACTTGGTCTCACAACAAGGTGGAAGGCAAGCTGGAGTACACCAGCTTGATGTACATCCCAGCTAAAGCGCCCTTCGATCTATGGAATAGAGAATCGCCCAGGGGTTTGAAGCTGTATGTTCAACGGGTGTTCATCATGGATGAAGCTGAGCAGTTTTTGCCGCTTTACCTAAGATTCGTGAAAGGGGTGGTTGATTCCAACGATTTAAGCCTCAACGTTTCGAGAGAGATCCTGCAAAAAGACCCAGCGATCGAATCGATGCGCTCGGCGCTGACCAAACGGGTGTTGGACAGTTTGGAAAAACTCGCTAAGTCTGACCCCGAAAAATATCAGCAATTCTGGGAAGAATTTGGACAAGTTTTAAAAGAAGGGCCAGCTGAGGATTTTGCCAACAAAGAAAAAATCGCCGGATTGCTTCGCTTCTCCACTTCAACCAGCGGCTCTGAAACCCAGAACCAGTCGTTGGCTAGTTACGTCGAGCGAATGAAGTCGGACCAAACAAAAATCTATTATGTGGCCGCAGACAGTTACCAGACGGCAAAGAGTTCGCCGCATTTAGAAATTTTTAGAAAGCGTGGAATTGAAGTCGTGCTGTTGTTCGATCGCATCGATGAATGGCTGGTCAGTCATCTGGCAGAATTTGATGGCAAGTCGCTTCAAGATGTTGCTCGGGGTTCGCTGGATTTGGATGGCGAATCAGATGAAACCGAGGATAAAAAGAAAGAGCCGGCTGCCGAACACACCGAGTTGCTTAAGCGGTTAGAGAAGACCTTCGGCGATGATGTCGAGTCCGTCTGCGTGAGTCAGAGGCTGACCGAATCGCCTTCGTGCCTTGTAGTGACCGAAGATGACATGGGTATGCAAATGCGCCGCATTCTGGAACAGGCAGGTCAAGCTGTGCCAGAGTCCAAGCGTATTTTTGAAATCAATGTGGATCATCCGTTAGTGAAGCGTTTAGCACTTGAAGGCGATGAGGGTCGATTCGATCGCTTGGCAAGGGTCTTATTTGATCAAGCGCTATTGGCCGAGGGCAGTCAATTGAATGATCCGGCGAGTTTTGTTAAGAATTTGAATGAATTCTTGCTGGAGGTCGCAGGCGACTAAGGCGCTTGCGGTATGCGATGGCCCCAAAGCCTGTTGTAGTGATGCGCCATGGTGAGGCTGAGCCCTGGGCAGGCAACGACGCGGAACGTCGACTGACGAAAGAGGGACGTGCCCAGGCTGAAGCGGTGAGCGCGTCCATCAGGCAATGGATGACACCGGATGTGATTTTTGCAAGCCCTTATGTGCGGGCAGAGGAAACGAGTCGAATTGTCTCGCGGGCATTTACCCCGTTCGTGCCGGTTGAGACGTTACCCATCCTAACGCCAGAGAGCGATCCGCGAGCGGTGAATCAGTGGTGCGATTCGCTAAGCCGGAGCGCGATCCTTGTCAGCCATATGCCGCTTATTGGTTATCTGTTGCAAATGCTCGCGGGGCACTCAGCGGCAGTGGGGACGGCCAATGCCTTTGGCCTGATACGCCCCGTGTCAGATGGTAAAGAGACCGCCCCTCGTTGGCGGCTCGCGTTGACCGCACGCCCTTTCGCTGAGCCTGAGATTTTGGAGGCTGGCCGATGAGTGCACTGTGGGCGCGCTGGGCGGTCATCCTTCTGATGGCGTCATCGCTGGATTTGAGAGCCGATTTAGTCCACGCCCGATTGGTAGAGGCGCTGTCTGCGCAATCCGAAGAGTCCATCCGTGTCGTGCTGGGCAGCATTGAAAATCTGAGTACTGGCCTAGTGGCTGAGCGGGAACGCATTATCGAGGGCAAGCGTGAAGTGGCGCTCTATGAAGCCCCGCCTGCACTGAGTCACCAGTCGGTGTTCGATGAACTGCGTGAATCACGGCTTGCCTCGTTCTCCACGCAATTTGTATGTGAAGGTCGAGATTGCGGTAGCAGTGCAGATTGGGCGAACGGCATCTTTGGCTTTCGCTTGTTGTACGGGCCGGAGCAATATCAACACTATTGGGTTGGTTTAGATACCATCAGAGACGTTTGGCAGGTGATTTACGTAGGTCGCCGAGGCAACGGGAAAGTCTATTACCTGACGATGTCCATCCGCTCAAGGATGGCCGTGTTCGGCTCGGATTTTATAGATTATGCCGGCCTTAAACTCTGGCGCTTGCCGCTATCCGCATTTGAAGGTGCGAAAGGCAAGGTGGCTGAGCGGTTGCGAGCGCGCCTCGGTGCTGAGGAAAAGGTGACCCTGGTCGTTGCAGTGAGTGGACCGTCCAGGGGCGCAGACGACGAATCATTCGGCCTAAACCAATCCTTGCGTCGAGCCGAAGCGATCGCAGCAGACCTCCGGCCGTCTCTGCCAAGATCGGTGACGTTAGTGCCGCAAGGGCTGGGGATATTGTCGCCGGTACCTGAGCTGCCTGAAGCGCGAGTCGATATTTTCTGGTTCGACTAGTCGATCACCGACGCAGTTCAAGCAGAGATAAGAACTCCATACGGGTGCTTTGATCTCCTTGGAACTGACCGAGCATCATCGACGTCTTCATCATCGAATTTTGTTTTTCGACGCCTCGCATCATCATGCACATGTGTTGCGCCTCAATGATGACGCCAACGCCGGCCGCATTGGTCACCGTTTGAATGGCTTCGGCAATCTGCTTGGTGAGATTCTCTTGTATTTGCAGCCGCCTTGCATACATATCAACGATTCGTGCGACCTTGCTCAAACCTAGCACTCGGCCCGTCGGGAGATAAGCCACGTGGCATTTGCCGATGAAAGGCAGCAGGTGGTGCTCGCACATGGAGTAGAGTTCAATGTCTTGCACGATGATCATTTCGCTCGTGTCGGATTCAAACAAGGCATCGTTGACCACCTCCGACAGGGATTCTTGATACCCCTTGGTCAGAAAAGCCATGGCACTGGCTGCCCGCTTGGGTGTGTCTATCAATCCGTCCCGGTCGGGGTTTTCCCCAAGTTGTTCGAGAATGCTTAAAAATGCTTTTTCCATGATGTTCCCAAGAAAAAATAAGGGGGTTCAGACGAAGGACACGTGGCTCGGCAATTGAGTTGAGTCGAGGTGTAGTTGATTCACCGGGTCTGAAACGAACTGGGCTATACTATCGCACTTTTAGAGCGCACTTTGCATGCCTGGCAACAGCTTTGGAGATTCTTTTCGCGTCACGACCTTTGGCGAGAGCCACGGGCCTGCGCTTGGTTGTGTCATCGATGGCTGTCCTCCAGGGTTGCCGCTGGCAGAAGCTGATCTTCAGGTTGATCTTGATCGAAGGAAACCTGGTACCAGTCGTTATGCAACCCAGCGACGAGAGTCTGATACGGTCAAAATATTGTCCGGCGTTTTTGAAGGGGTCACCACTGGAACGTCTATTGGTCTAGTGATCGAGAACGAAGACCAACGCTCGAAGGATTACTCCGAAATTAAGGACGTCTTTCGGCCCGCACACGCTGATTTCACCTACCACGCGAAATATGGCGTGAGGGACTATCGTGGAGGTGGTCGGTCATCTGCGCGTGAGACCGCGATGCGGGTTGCGGCCGGTGCGATTGCTAAGAAGTATCTTACACACCACCATGGAATTTCGGTCCGAGGGTATCTCGCGCAAATGGGGCCCATCAAGGTTCAGAAACTTGACTGGGACGTCATTGATCAGAACCCATTCTTCTGTCCGGATGCCGATCGGGTGGTCGAGATGGAGGCATTGATCGACCAGCTTCGACGAGATGGGGACTCGGTGGGGGCGCGAATCAATGTGGTTGCCCAAGGTGTGATGCCCGGGTTGGGTGAGCCGGTGTTCGACCGATTGGATGCCGACCTGGCAAAGGCCATGATGAGTATCAATGCGGTGAAGGGCGTTGAGCTGGGCGACGGCTTTCAAGTCGTAGAGCAAAGGGGCTCTTTCCATCGAGACGAAATTCGACCCGAGGGTTTCCTATCTAATCATGCAGGCGGTGTGTTGGGAGGGATCTCAACTGGGCAGGAGATCCAGGTGAGCTTGGCACTCAAGCCCACATCCAGCATCACCCAGCCTGGTCGAAGTGTGAATGAGCGGGGCGAGCCTGTGGATGTGGTGACCAAGGGCCGCCACGATCCCTGCGTGGGTGTGCGTGCGACGCCCATTGCTGAGGCAATGATGGCCTTGGTTTTGATCGATCATCTGCTTCGACTTCGCGGCCAAGTCAGTGAAATCGACAGACCCTGATTGAGGCCCGACCGTTTCGCTGTATCGCTAACAGTTGGCGAGCAGATGGCCTGCCGGTAAAATTCGGCCCCGTTGAAATCGATGGATCGTCGGACGTCGAGCATTGCTCAATGTCGTAGTCAGGTGTGAGCAAAAACGTAGAAGAGTATCGGACCATGAAAGAAGTCAATGTGGCCATTGTGGGCGCGACCGGCGCCGTTGGCGAGGTGATGTTGGAGATTCTTGCTGAAAGGCAATTCCCGGCGAAATCAGTCACTTTGCTGGCCAGCGAGCGTTCAGCAGGCACGCGTATCCCATTTAAGGACAAGAATCTGACGGTAAAGGATCTCGCAACTTACAATTTTTCGGAGACAGACATTGCGCTTTTTTCAGCAGGCGGTAGTGTGTCCGAGAAGTATGCTCCGGTGGCTGCCAGTCAGGGTTGCGTGGTGATCGACAATACCTCGTTTTTTCGGCGCGATGTCGACATTCCGCTTATTGTTCCCGAGGTCAATTTGCACACACTGGGCGCCTTTCGGAATAAGAAGATCATTGCTAACCCCAATTGCTCGACCATTCAAATGGTGGTCGCATTGAAACCGATCTATGACGCAGTCGGAATCTCAAGGATCCACGTCTCGACCTATCAAGCGGTCTCTGGCTCCGGTAAGTCCGGGATTGAAGAGCTGGCGGGCCAGACTGCGAAATTGCTCAATGCTCAGGAGATTGAAAGCCGCGTTTATGGCAAGCAGATCGCGTTCAACGCGGTCCCCCACATCGACGATTTTCAAGACAATGGGTTTACAAAGGAAGAGATGAAGATGGTGTGGGAAACGCACCGCATCTTTGAAGATGAGTCGATCCAGGTTAGTCCCACCTGTGTTCGGATCCCAGTGTTCTTTGGGCACTCCGAGGCGGTTTATGTGGAAACCAAGTCGCCCTTGAGTGCCGCTGATGCCACAGCGCTGCTGAGTTGTGCCCCGGGGGTCGAGATTCTAGATACCCGAGCGCGAGGCGGCTACCCCACCGCGGTCACCGAAGCCGCCGGGACAGACCCGGTGTTTGTAGGACGTATCCGAAACGACGTGTCAAATCCCCTCGGTCTACACCTGTGGGTTGTCTCCGATAACATCAGGAAGGGGGCGGCGCTCAACAGTATCCAAATTGCTGAATCACTCCTCAGTGAGTTATAACGAGGGTATTCGGATCGAATCCTTTTATTAGAGTGGTGTCGACGAGGGTGAGGTCTAGGGCAAACGGGCGAAAGAGAAGTCAATGTGCCCGATGTGAGCTCCGAGCAGATTAACAAGAGGGACGATGATGCAGAAACAGCCGGTGAGCAAGACGATGGTCCCAGCCCACTTGGGTATGATGGCGACACTTCTTTTATTCTCCCATTGGACACTTGGATTAGGGCTCGGGAATATCGAGGTTCAGTCAGCCTTGAGTCAACCGCTGCGAGCTGAGATCGAGTTGGTAAATGTTGGTGATTGGACTGCGAGCGATCTAAAAATCGCACTCGCCGAAACCAACGATTTCGAGCGTTTAGGTGTTGAGATGGCGCCCGGATTGTTTGATCTAGCATTTGAAACGGTCGACGGGAGAGGGGGCGCCTTCATCCGAGTTCGAAGCGAGGCGGCGATTTTGGAGCCGTTTCTCCATTTCGTTCTGGTTCTAGACTGGCCCGGCGGACGTTTGCTGAAAGAATATACGGTGCTCCTCGATTTGCCGAGAACCACTGAGGTGGTTGCACCCGTGAAGCGCGGCCAGGCGACGCGACAGAGTCTAGAGGCGATGGGGACTGATCGAGCCTCGGCTTTGCGCGGTGCTCGAACGGATACAGAGCAGATGACCACGCTAGGTGACACTTTGTGGGACATCGCGCTCGCCACTCGCCCAGATCGTTCGATCAGTATCCCTCAAATGATGTTGGCGATTCAGCAAGAGAATCCTGAGGCTTTCCTTGGTGGGAATATCAATCGATTGAAAGCTGGATACCGACTGCGCATTCCTGACTTGGCGGATGCCGCCCGACTAGCGGCCGAAGAGGCTGAGGCGGTCGTGGATGCTCAAAACAAGGCGCTCTTGGACCCACAACCTCAAAAAAAAACTTCGTCATCGTCTGAATCTATTTTAGGCACGACGCTCCCCCAAGAAACGGAAGACACAACACCCCGTGATTCAAGTGGTGCGGAATTGCGGCTTGTCGCTGACGAGACGTTTGAGACCGATCAATCGGTTAATCCCGAAGTTGCGTCACTCACCGACGCCTTGTCGCAAGCTGAAGTTGCTTTGGCAGCGTCGGTCAGTGAGCAGCAAGTGCTCAGCGATCGATTAACGGCGCTCGAATCAAATTTAGTGGCGTTGACATCGACCATCGAGGTCAAAGATCGCGCGCTGGCAAGTCTTCAGCAAGAGTTAATGACGCTCCGCAATCAAGCACCACCTCCCAGCCCCGGTTGGGCAAACCCCTTGGTGTTGGGATTGCTCCTGGTGGTCGTGATGCTGGTGGTTTTGATTCTTGTGCTCGCCAATCGGCTGCGCCAGCAAGCCCGGTGGGTAGAGGGATTGGCTGCCCGTCCCAATCAACCCGTTGAGACTTCAGAGAGCCAGTCGGCTGCCGAATCAAAACCGCAAGACGAGGTGACCCCATCCGCAGCCTCCAGGGTTCAGGATGCAGCGCCCGCGGCGAGTGATGAAGCGCCCGCGGCGAGTGATGAAGCGCCCGCGACGAGTGATGAAGCGTCCGCGGCGAGTGATGAATCGACCGAGGTACATGATGAAGCATCTGCGGGGGGTGATGAGGCAGCTGCAGTGAGCGGCGAAAAAAAAGGCATAGGCGACATGACCGCGGAGGTGCCTGCAGATCTGAGCGAAGTCGAGCTTGACCTTGAACTCACTGATGATTTGGATCTCGGTGAAACGCTTGATCTTGATGAAATTGACGGAGCAGACGAGTCGATGAGCCATCCGCTTGATTTGGCCCGAGCTTATATTGAGATGGGGGATTCGACATCGGCCAAGACCGAATTGGCTAAAGTCATTGCAACGGGAAGTCCAGATGAAGTTCGGGAGGCGGAGCAACTCTTGGAACAGCTTCCTCACTGATCGGAATGACCCAACGAATCGCTCTAGGCGTCGCTTACGCAGGCACTGGCTTTCAGGGCTGGCAGCGACAAGCAAACGCGCGGACCGTCCAGGGAGAGCTCGAGACAGCACTCGCTCGAATCGCCGATCACTCAATCACCGTTAAGGCCGCCGGCAGAACAGACAGCGGAGTACATGCGTCTGGCCAGGTGGTGCATTTCGATACCATCGCCGAGCGGACAGACAAGGCTTGGGTGGAGGGAGTCAATCGATGGTTGCCCGACGATATGGCCGTGCGTTGGGTTGCGCGCCCGGGAGAGGACTTTGATGCTCGATTCTCAGCCGAATCGAGGCAGTATCGTTATCTTTTATTTTATGACCGAATGGTAAACCCCTTTTTAGAGCGGTTTGCGGTCCGAGAACACCGAGCACTTGATGTTTGTGCGATGCATGAGGCCGCCCAGCATTTGATTGGCGAACACGACTTCACGAGCTTTAGAGCAGCGCAGTGTCAGTCTAATTCGCCTGTTCGAGAATTGCGGTCGATTCAAGTTACAGAGTCGGCAGGTCTCGTTATTGTAACGGTCACCGCGAATGCTTTTTTGTATCACATGGTGCGAAATATCGTAGGTGCACTGCGTAGCGTTGGTGTTGGTCAAAATGATCCGGAATGGATGAGAGCGTTGCTTGAGGCTAAAAATCGCCACCTCGCGGGACGCATGGCACCGGCTCACGGGCTGTATCTTGAACGGGTCGAATATGCGTCGCGGTTTCGTTTGCCAGACCTGGCAGATTTTTTGGTACCAGGCGGAAAATGACATAGGAGGGCGTGATAAACTCGCGCGCTTTCCTGAGTCGTTCCGAAAAGCTTGTGCGAACTCGAATCAAAATTTGCGGATTGAAGACTGAGGCGGAGGCGATGGCCGCGGCCGAGGCCGGTGCTGATGCGGTGGGGTTTGTGTTTTATTCGCGCAGCCCACGGGCCATGACAGCGGAAGCGGTTCGGCCGATTGCTGAAGCCTTACCGCCCTTCGTGCAGCGCGTTGGGTTGTTTGTGAACGAGCATCCTTCAGTCATTGAAGCGACGCTCAACGCATGCTCCATAGACCTGATTCAATTTCATGGCAGTGAGGATCGTGCCTTTTGCGAGTCTTTTGGGGTTCCCTACATCAAAGCTTTTGGGTTCGAGTCGCGTGCTTCATTAGACGTTGTGAGTGACGCACACCCAAATGCGGTGGCGCTGCTGGTAGATGCGGTGGTTACGGGTGCGTATGGTGGGACAGGTCAAACGTTACATTGGCCAGACATCGGCGATGTCGGTCGGCCCTGGTTACTCGCAGGGGGGCTTACGGCGCAAAATGTTTGTGAGGCAATTGAAGTGGCCGCGCCCTTTGCCGTGGATGTGAGCAGTGGCGTTGAGTCGTCACGCGGGGTCAAAGACGTTGGCATGATCAGAACCTTTATCCAGACCGTAAACCAAGGGGATGTGGTTCGATCAACTCAAAAATAGCGGGATCCTGCCCGGGGTGCGGGCAAAGTTTTCGGATCCAGAGAGGAGAAGTACGAGACTATGAGTGAATCTTCAGAAATCAGAGGGATGAACGAAACCCTTTCGTCCATGCCGGATGCAGGGGGGCACTTTGGTCGCTTTGGTGGTCAATTCGTTTCCGAGACCCTGATGGCTGCCCTGGAGGAGTTGGGGTCGGCTTACGAGCGGCTCAAGGACGATGATGAGTTCAAGAAATCGTTGGCCGATGATTTAGAACACTACGTTGGCAGGGCATCCCCCCTTTACCACGCAGAGCGGCTGACGAAAGCCTACGGTGGTGCGCAGATTTGGCTAAAGCGAGAAGACTTAAATCACACAGGCGCTCACAAAGTAAATAACTGTATCGGTCATGCGTTACTGGCCCGGCACATGGGAAAACCCAGAATCATTGCAGAGACGGGTGCAGGCCAGCATGGGGTAGCGTCGGCGACTGTGGCGGCTCGCTTTGGATTGAAGTGCACCGTTTATATGGGCGCCGATGACATCGAGCGGCAGAGTTTGAATGTTTATCGGATGAAGTTGCTTGGCGCCGAAGTTGTCCCGGTGACATCGGGATCCAGAACATTAAAAGATGCGCTCAATGAAGCCATGCGAGATTGGGTAACCAATGTTGACGACACCCACTACATTATCGGTACGGTCGCTGGTCCTCATCCTTATCCGATGATTGTCAGGGATTTTCAATCTGTGATTGGCCGAGAAACCAAGGGGCAGTTTAGGCAAAGACAAGGGGGTTTGCCCGACGTGGTGATTGCTTGCGTCGGTGGAGGATCCAACGCGATGGGCATGTTTCATCCCTTTCTTGAGGACCCTTCGGTGAGGCTGATTGGTGTAGAAGCCGGCGGCGACGGTCTCACTACGGGTCGCCATGCCGCACCCCTCAACGACGGTGTGGTCGGTGTGTTACATGGTAATCGGACTTACCTCATGCAGGACGAGGATGGGTTGATTAGAGAGACGCATTCGGTCTCTGCAGGACTTGATTATCCAGGCGTGGGACCCGAGCATGCGTGGTTGAAGGAGGTCCGTCGAGCAGAATACGTGGCGGTCACTGACGAGGCGGCACTGAACGCTTTCAGGCAGTTGAATCGCCTAGAAGGGATTCTGCCCGCGCTGGAATCGAGTCACGCAATTGCCTATGCGGCCGAGCTCGCTCCGACGTTACGGCCCGACCAACACATCGTGATCAATCTTTCTGGCCGGGGTGACAAAGACATTCCCACGGTGGCACGGCTTGATGGCATTTCCATAGGGTAAATCAATGAATCGATTAGAGCGCAGTACAGCGCAGGCTCTGGCGAAGGGTCGACGCCAGCTCGTTGCTTATATTGTTGCGGGGGACCCCAGTCCAGATTGGACGGTTGAGGCGATGCATGCCATGGTCGATGCCGGCGTCGACGTCATCGAATTGGGTGTCCCTTTCACGGATCCTGAAGCCGAAGGGCCAGTGATTCAATTGGGTCATGAGCGAGCCTTGGCCCATGGTATAACGCTCAGGCGAACCTTGGGACTCGTCGAAGATTTTCGAAAGGCCAATCAATCGACCCCGATCGTTCTGATGGGATATCTAAATCCCATCGAAGCCATGGGGTTTGAGGCATTCGGTCGTGCCGCGCAGGCAGCAGGCGTCGACGGAACCATTATCGTGAACTTGCCGCCAGAAGAAGCGGTCGAGTTGGCACCCGTGCTCCTTGAACATGAGATATGTCCTGTGTTTCTCCTCGCGCCAACGACCACGGATGCTCGCGCCAAGAAAGTCTGTGATGCGTCGCGGGGATTCGTCTATTACGTTTCTCTAAAGGGCACAACGGGCTCAGCAAAGTTGGATCCAAACGATGTGGCCCAAAAGGTGACCCATTTTAAGTCGATGACGGATCAGGCGGTCTACGTAGGCTTTGGGATCAAAGACGCAGCCTCCGCTGAACTCGTTGGACGTGTTTCCGATGGTGTCGTCATCGGTTCGTCCTTGGTGGACGACATGGGTAAGTTGGGATGTGCCGCTGAGCTGGACGCAGTTGGGCGTTCAAGCGCGCTGCTTCCCATCACCGAACGCCTGAGCGCGATTCGGACCGCGCTCGATCAGATCCAACCCGGCTAGTTGATGCGGACCTTAGCGGATTGGCTCGAATATATTGGGCAGGTCCATCCTGTCGGCTGGGATCTCGGTCTTGATCGTGTGTCGCGCGTGGCAGAGCGGCTCGGTGTTTGCCATCCTGCCAACCTCGTAGTCTTGGCAGCAGGAACCAACGGTAAGGGGTCGTATTGTGAAGCCTTGAACCATTTGGCGCTGAATGCGGGATTGACCGTCGGTCTGACGACAAGCCCGCACATCCAGCATTTTTCAGAGCGTATCAGAATTCAAGGTCGACCCGTCGATGATGAAGTCATCGTTGATGCGTTCAATCAAATTGAAGCGGCTCGCGCTGAAATCACTCTGACCTACTTCGAATTTTCGAGTCTCGCTGCTCTGGTGGTGTTCCAAGCCGCTGACTTGGATCTTGCGATTCTCGAAGTGGGGTTGGGCGGACGTCTGGATGCGATGAATGTGGTGACCCCCGATGTCAGTGTCATTTTGCCTATCGCAATGGATCATGAGCACTACTTAGGTTCGACTCGAGAGGCCATTGGTCTCGAAAAGGCGGGCATTCTTCGTGAGAGGGTGCCAGCCATAATCGCAGATCCCGATCCACCGCAATCGGTTCTAAACGAACTGAAGAAATTGGATGTACCCAACCTTCAGCTTGGTCGAGACTTCGGCTGGGATGACGAACGTCTTTGGTGGACCTCAAGTGCCGATCAAATGGAAGCACAAATCGGAAAACCTCGGCTGCCCTCTATTAGTCTCGCTGCCGCCATGCAGACCAGTGCAATGCTTTACTGGCCGCCAGCACCCGAGGGCCTCCTCGATCTGACGTTGGTGGGGCGCCAGTATTGGGTGCAGTACGGCGATCGAACCTTGCTCATGGACGTGGCGCACAATCCGCACGCTATTGCCAGGCTGAGTCGGACCCTGCGTGCTTGGTCAAATCTTCATCCTACGTCGAAGGTCGAGGGCGTGTTCGGCGTCTATCGAGACAAGGCACTGACCGAGATGTTGCAGGCTCTTGGGGGCGCTGTGACGTTTTTTCACTGCAGTCAAGTCGATGAAGCTCGCGCGCTGCCTGGTGCAGAGATTGTAAAAACCCTTCATGCCAATGGTTTGCAATCGGCAGCTTCCTATCCTTCATTCACTGAGGCGCTCGCCGCTGCGCTCGGACACACCGCGTCTAGCGACTTGGTCGTCGTCTTTGGTTCTTTCCCTGTGGTGGGCGAAAGCTTAAACTACCTGGGCATTCACCCTTTCGATTAGGCCAAGGCATTGGAGAGCGGGCTCAAACATCGCCTGGTTGGCGCGTCAGTTATTGCTGCGGTCGCAGTGATCTTTATCCCCCTGATATTTGATGGTTCCGAAGATGGCCGGCTCGCGGTGATTGAGGATATTCCGCCAGCGCCCGCGTTCGATTTTCGAGAAAAAATATCAGTCAGTGAAATACGAGCCGCGATGGAAGCTCGAAGTCGAGCGAACTCGGCACGGATGCCGCAAGATTTAGCCGATACTTATGATGAGTCTGTCACAGACGGTGCGCTGCTCGATCAAAATGGGCTTCCCGTGGGTTGGAGTCTTCAGGTCGCGAGTTTCCGCGACCGGGATAACGCCGTCGCGCTGCGAAAGGAGATTAGAGCGTTGGGTCATGGCGCATACGTGCTCTTGAACCGAACCAATGAAGGGCAGTTTTATCAGGTTTTGGTGGGTCCCTCGTTAGACCAGGCAGCGCTCAGTCAGGCAGGGCAAGAGATTGCTGACTCGCTGGGGTTGAGTGTTCAGATTGTGCGTTATCGTGTCGAAGACGATGCGCGGCAGATAGGAGGCTAGGCGTGCTGGTCGCCGCTGATTGGGTCATTTTGGTGATCGTTGGTGGGTCGTGTTTGATGGCGCTCTTTCGCGGGCTCGTGCGTGAGGCATTGAGTCTTGGCAATTGGGTCCTGGCCGCCCTGCTCGCCCGAGGATTTGCCGACGCCTTGTCTCAGGTGCTCGCAGAGTGGATCGATACGGCTTCAATTCGTTATCTGATTGCATTTTCGGTTCTGATGGCCGTCTCACTGATCATAGGCGGGCTGCTCATTAAGCTCATTGTTAAACTGGTTCACGCCTCGGGTCTGGGCTTTGCTGACCGAGCGCTTGGCCTGGTTTTTGGTTTTGCTCGGGGCGTTCTCCTGGTGATGCTCGGGCTTGCCCTGCTGCGATATGGTCTCCCTATCCAGGAGGACGGTTGGTGGCAAGCTTCTCGGCTCGTGCCGATGTTTAATGCGGGGTTAGATTGGGTGCTGCCGAGGTTATTGGAATATTCCGATGGTCTGACGAAATCCATCACCTAGGGGGTGTATCGATGTGTGGAATAGCGGGTGCGGTTGGACGATCCTCAGTGAGTGTAGACCTCTATGAGGCGCTGTCTATGTTGCAGCATCGAGGCCAGGACGCTGCAGGCATCGTGACTTGCTCGGGAGACCGTCTGACTTTACGCAAGGACAATGGGTTGGTTCGAGACGTTTTCAGTCAGTCGCATATTGATGCGCTTGAGGGCTCCATGGGCATTGCCCATGTGCGGTATCCCACGGCTGGCAGTTCGAGCTCCGCTGAGGCGCAGCCCATGTACGTGAATTCCCCATTTGGCATTTGCATGGCTCACAACGGCAACTTGATCAATGCAGATGACTTAAATGAAGAGCTTTTCAGGTCCGATCGGCGCCACATCAATACTTCGAGTGATTCAGAAGTACTGCTCAATGTTTTCGCACATGAACTCCAGGCGGTTGCAGGCCTTCGGCTTAAGCCAGAAGACGTCTTCAATGCGGTGGAGCGGGTCCATGAGCGTGCCGTGGGCGCTTACGCAGCGTTAGCGCTGATCGCCGGCTATGGATTGGTGGGGTTTCGAGACCCGAATGCTATTCGTCCGCTCATTATCGGTCAGAGAAAAGGCGAAGACGGACCAGAGTATATGATGGCATCCGAGAGCGTTGCCCTGGATGTTTTGGGCTATCAGCCTATGGATAGCATTAAACCTGGCGAAGCGGTTTATATTGAAATGAACGGGCGGGTTCATCGTCGCCAGTGTGCGAAGCAGCCCAGGTACGCGCCCTGTATCTTCGAGTTTGTTTATCTCGCGAGACCAGACTCGATAATTGATGGAATCTCCGTCTACAAGGCCAGACTCAAGATGGGCGAGAAGTTGGCAGATAAAATTCTGCGGCTCTGGCCGGATCACGATATCGATGTGGTGATTCCTATCCCCGACACATCAGCCACCGCCGCGTTACCCATGGCCCATCGTCTCGATGTGAAGTATCGACAAGGGCTGATCAAGAATCGGTATATTGGGCGAACATTTATCATGCCGGGGCAGTCCGAACGCAAGCGATCGGTCCGTAGAAAGTTGAATGCCATCGAGCTGGAGTTTCGAGATAAGAACGTACTGCTTGTGGATGACTCGATTGTTCGAGGAACAACGTCGAAGCAAATTGTCCAAATGGCGCGTGACGCCGGGGCAAAAAAAGTTTACCTCGCGTCTGCTGCGCCGCCTGTGCGGTATCCCAACGTATACGGGATCGATATGCCCGCACCCTCAGAGTTTGTTGCGCATAAACTCTCAGAGGAAGAGGTCGCAGAGTACATCGGGGTTGATTGGTTGGTTTACCAGGATTTGGCGGACCTGCAAGATTGTGCGTTGGGCATTAACCCAGCGGTGCAAACTTTTGATTGCTCAGTATTCAATGGCGAGTATGTCACCGGTGGGGTTGATAAGGCTTACCTTGATCGCGTTGAATCGGTCAGAAATGACGTTGCCAAACAAGCGCGTGTGGTGCCAAAAGAGATTATCGATCTCCATAATTATCAATAAGTGATTCGCGATGCCCTCACCAATTCAACCGGTGGTCGACCAACTGAATGACATTCTTCTGGGTAAGCCTGAGCAGATTTGGCTGGCCGTGCTTGCACTCCTTGCGCGTGGGCATGTCTTGATAGAAGACTTGCCAGGCATGGGCAAAACAACCCTGGCCCAAGCCCTCTCGGCGGTGCTCGGACTGGCGCAAAAGCGGGTGCAATTCACGGTTGACGTGATGCCGGGTGACGTCTTAGGAATGAGTTACTGGGACGCTGCCACGCAAACGCTGGTGTGGAAGAATGGTCCAGTGTTTACCGAAGTATTGCTTGCCGATGAGCTCAATCGAACCACGCCCAAAACTCAAGCTGCGCTGCTTGAGGCCATGGAAGAGCGCCAGGTCACGGCCGACCATGTGACCCATCCATTGCCGGAGCCTTTTTTCGTCATCGCTACGCAAAACCCTTTTTTCCAGACAGGTACCTATCCTTTGCCTGAATCCCAATTGGATCGATTCTTGGTTAGTCTGTCGCTTGGCTACCCCGATAGCGAGGCAGAAGTTCGGTTGCTGACTGAAGGCGATCGTCGGCAGCGGATTCAGCAACTCGAGGCGGCTAGCGAGCCCAATAAGGTGTCAGCGTTTCAGGCAGAAGTTGATCAAGTGAGGGTGAGCGAGACGCTTGCTGATTATGTCTATCGTCTGGTTCAGCATTCCCGAACATCTCCGCAGTGTCGGCTTGGGTTATCCCCAAGGGGCGGGATGGCGCTCGTGACTGCTTCTCGAGCGAACGCTTGGATGGAAGGGCGAGATCATGTGCTTCCGAGCGATGTCCAAAGGGTGTTTGTTGCAGTGGCCAGCCATCGCTTGATCAGCTCGAGCCATGGACCTAGATCCGGCGTGGAACTCGCCGAGCAACTGCTTAGTGAAGTTGATGTTGTAATTTGACATGAGCAAGTGGATTGACCACGTTCAGGAAAGTCCTCGCTTCGCGCGATGGCTCAACCGGCGTGTGCCCCCCACTTCACGCCATGAGCTGGGGCTTAACAATATTTTTATTGTACCCACTGGGCAAGGGTTCTTGTTTGTGCTCTGTGCCTTGGTCGTATGGGTCGCGGGTATCAATTATCAAAATACGCTAATGCTTGCGTTGGCGTTTTACATGTTCGCTATGTTCCTCGTGGTCATGATCCAGACCTATCAAAATCTAGCGGGATTGACGCTCACAATATCCCCGCCATCTCTCGTTGAAGTCGGCCAGCGGGATTTTTCGACGCTCATGGCTACGAGTTCCCATGATCACCATGCCGTTGACTGTGCCTACCCAGGAGAGGTGCCGCGGCTCCTCGAAGTCGAAAGGCGTGCGCAAAACACGATCCAAGTGCCTATTCGCCCCTCAAAACGCGGGGTGTTCAATCCGGGCCGCTTGCGTCTCGAAACTCGGTATCCTCAGGGGCTCTTTCGCGCTTGGTCGTTGATCGAGTTTTCAAACCACAGCCTCGCTTACCCCAGTCCGATCCAGGACGAATTACCTGAGCCGGAGCGGTCCGAAGGGGCCGAGGAGACTGCCAGGCCCAGTTGGGCGCGAAGTGATGCCAAGGTTGGAGCGAAGATATATCAGCCGGGTGATGACACGCGAACCATTGATTGGCGGGTGAGCGCTCGATTTTCAGGGCTCTATGTCAAGGAATTTGAAGCGCCGATTGCGCAGAAAAGAACCCTCTCTCGGGAGGATTACCCGCAGCTAACCTTCGAGGCGGCACTCCAGCGTTTGACGTATTGGGCGATTGAATTGACGCACCGCGAACTGGACTTCGCTCTAGTGCTTCCAGGCAGGACATTGCCTCGTTCGCAGGGCGAGCGACACCTCGAGCAAGCGCTGGGGTTCCTCGCCGTTGCTGAAGAGAAAAGCAGCCTGTGATACTGAGCAGAATGAAGGTCCAAAGCCTTATGGCTTTGCAAGTGGTCCTGCTGCTGCCACTCTGGAGGCTGTTTCCCCTATGGGTGGCTCTGATCAGTTGCGCAGCGATGCTTGATCGCCTTCTGGTCACGCAAGGCATGAAGAAGACCAGTTCATCTTTATGGAAGGTCGGCTGGGTCCTTGTCGCGAGTATCTCGCTCGTCCTTGAATATCAAAGTCTGCTTCTGATTGAACCCTGGGTCGCGCTCTTGATGCTGATGTACGCCTCAAAGTCGCTTGAGCTGAATCAAACGAGAGATGCCTTCCAAGTTCTACATTTGAGTTACATCGTGATGATGGCTCAGTTTCTTTATGATCAATCGATGTTAGCTGCGCTGTACGCATTGCTGGGCATTGCGCTGACAACGTTCGTGTCGGTTCAGGTCAACAGTACCCGGGTCATTCGTCCACAGGTGCTTATCGGTCGAGGGGCCAAAATTTTAGCGCTTGCGTTTCCAGCGTTCTTGGTGCTTTTTCTTTTCTTGCCGAGACTTCCACCCCTATGGGCTGTGCCCCAACCTTTGATGTCGGCGAAGACCGGTCTGTCGGATCAGCTCACCATGGGGTCGATTGGACAGTTGATCGAAGATGACGCGCTCGCCCTGCGGGTTGCGTTCGATGGTCCGACACCGCCGATAGCGTCTCGCTATATCCGTGCCTATACACTTACAGACTTCGATGGAAGCACGTGGGAAATCGACCGGGCAGCGAAGCGTTTACCTCGGCGGTGGCAAGCCGCAGAGGATGAGGGCTTGGGTTACCAGCTGATCTTAGAGCCCAATGGATTAAGCGTTTTACCCTACCTCGAGTATCTCGATGGTGTTTATCCACTTGGGGTTCAAAGGCTGAGCGATGACCGTCTTCGCGCGCGCGCGCCCTTCAATCAGCGAGCGCAATTTTCCCTCAAGTATCGTGACACGCGTGAAATTGCTTCACCGCTGTCTTCCATAGAGCGTGCGCGGTTGACCGCGATTGATCCGAAGAACCATCCGCGACTGGCCTCGTGGATCGAGACGCAGGCGATGGATCGTCAGCCGCCGAGGGAGCGAATTCGCACGATGCGGCGTTTTTTCCTCCAGGGCGACTTCCGTTACTCGCTCACTCCACCAAGAGCCGTCGGTGATCCGGTCGACGATTTTCTATTCGGCACGCGGTCGGGGTTTTGCGAGCACTTTGCCAGCGCCATGGCCGCGATGGCTCGCATGTCGGACCTGCCGGCCAGGGTCGTCACGGGCTATCAAGGAGGACGCTACAACGAGCTGGGCGGTTACGTTGAGTTCCGTCAATATGATGCACACGCTTGGGTTGAAATTTGGATCGACGGGGAGGGCTGGCGTCGGGTGGACCCAACGACGTTTGTTTCACCGGAGCGGATTAGCGAGGGATTGCAAGCATTGAGCCAGTTGCCGGGGTTTCAGAATGCAAATTGGGCCTGGTATCGGCGTCTCGATGGTGTCCTGGCGGCGGAATTTGTCCTCACGCTCACGGCGATTCAACACTATTGGGATCAGCGGGTATTGAACTTTGATCGGGATGATCAGGTGAACCTTGTTCGCTGGTTATCACCTGAGTTGGATGCGAGTGATACGGTTCATATTGCCTTAGGTGCGATAATCGTTTTGTTCGTCGTCATCGCTTTTTTTGAGAGTTTGCGAGGCTCTACTCGACAGGCCGCATCGACGGCTGCACTTGATCGTCTTGCGATCCTCCGAGGTGCGAGATGGATAGAGCCGCAGGCGTCGCTTTTGGCGACACAACCCATTGATCGACTCTTAACGATGATCCCCTCCGGGCCGGCCTCCAAGTCACTCGAGACAGTCATTGCAGACTATCAGACGGTTTACTATTCCGCTCAAACGGTCTCAAGGAGGGAATTCAAGCAACGTATTTTGCGGTGGCAGTGGTTGGCTTTTCGGCTGAGGCTTCGTCAACTTGCGAGCTGCATTCTCTCTATGACAGCCAAAGCGCGCGAGCGCTAGTGCAGAGGCGTTACCATGGCCAAGGCCGCTCCTTCAGTGGCTTGGCGATGATCCAAAAGTTGCCAACTGATATCTGTGTAGATTCCACCGCCCTGGTGTTCAGTTTAACGAGCGCGCTGAGGCAGTTGCCTGTGTATCGCTAGATCGATCACAGATACGGTCAGCCGGCACGCAATGTCTCGCCCCCGGTGGGCTGGTAATATAAACCCGACCCAAGCGTCAGCGATCGTTGGGAAAGCACTCCATTAGTTCGTGCTCTTTCAACGCTGCCGCGGCAACAGGGTATCCGCTCAGGTAGCCGATCACATCGAGCGGTAGGTGATGCTTACCCAGCGTCGCCTAAAAATCTTGGGTGAAAGGCGGAAGATCGCCCATGCTTGCGTGCCAATGGCTTTGCCAACACGGCATCACGAGGGTTACGTCCTCCGGACGGTCGGCTAAATTGTGATACTCGAGTTCGGGCATGGGGTGCTCGCTGTCCTCTTGGTGGGCCGATATTTAGAGAACGTTCACACCCAGATGGGGGCAAAGGAAAGCCGGTTTGCAGTTAGGGATAGTAGGCCGCCCGCGCACGCGCGCCTATAGCGGCGCGCGGCGAGGATAAGGCTAGACCGTGACGACGTTAACCGCTGGGATTAGGGCTTGATCCGCAGCGTTTTGAAAGGACGCAATTTCATTGAAGTTGAGATAGCGATATATGTCATCAGCGAGAGTGTCGAGTTCTGCGGCATGGGCGAGATACTCTTCAACAGATGGCAGTCTTCCCAGAATGCTTGCGACTGCCGCCAATTCAGCAGAGGCGAGAAAGACATCCGCGCCATCGCCCAATCGATTCGGGAAGTTTCGAGTCGACGTTGACACAGCGGTTGTGTTGGGCGCGATCCGTGCTTGGTTTCCCATACACAGAGAACATCCGGGCATCTCCGTTCGCGCGCCAGCTTGAGCGAAGACGTTATAAACGCCTTCCTCCATCAGTTGGTGCTGATCCATTTTTGTTGGTGGGGAGATCCAAAGGCGAGTCGGAATCGACTTCGCATTTCCCAGCATTTTCGCAGCTGCTCGAAAGTGACCAATGTTGGTCATGCACGAGCCGATGAAAACTTCATCGATTTGTCGACCAGCGACTTCAGACAGTGGTCGCACATCATCAGGGTCATTTGGACATGCAAGCAAAGGCTCTTTGATCTCGTTCAAATCGATTTCAATGACTTCGAAGTACTCTGCATCCTCATCAGGTGCCATGAGTTCTGGGTTTGCAAGCCATTCTTCCATTGCCCCGATTCGCCGAGCGAGGGTTCGTTCGTCTCCATAGCCCTCGCTGATCATCCACTTAAGCAGCGTGACATTAGACGTCAGATATTCTTTGATTGGCGCTTCGCCTAACCGAATGGTGCAGCCGCCAGCGGAGCGCTCGGCCGACGCATCACTAATCTCAAAGGCTTGCTCGACCTTGAGGTCGGGTAAGCCCTCGATTTCGAGAATACGGCCACTGAAAACATTCTTTTTGCCCTCTTTCTCAACAGTCAAAAGACCCCGTTGGATGGCGGCGTAAGGAATGGCATTGACGAGATCCCTCAGTGTGATGCCTGGTTGTATCTCACCTTTGAATCTTACTAAAACAGATTCGGGCATATCGAGTGGCATGACGCCTAAAGCGGCAGCGAAAGCGACTAAGCCTGAGCCAGCGGGAAAGCTGATGCCAATAGGAAACCGTGTGTGGGAATCGCCACCTGTGCCCACGGTATCAGGCAATAACATTCTGTTTAGCCACGAGTGAATGATGCCATCACCCGGTCTCAGGGATACGCCGCCGCGATTGCGGATGAAGTCTGGCAATTGGTGTTGGGTTTCAATATCCACGGGCTTGGGGTAAGCCGCGGTGTGACAAAACGATTGCATGACGAGGTCAGCGGAAAAGCCTAGGCAGGCGAGCTCCTTTAACTCATCTCGGGTCATAGGCCCTGTCGTGTCTTGAGAGCCCACTGTGGTCATTTTGGGTTCACAATACTGACCGGGTCGGACCCCAGCCACACCACACGCTCGGCCGACCATTTTTTGAGCGAGGGTGAAGCCTTTATCTGATGCGCCTGCGGGCGCAGCAAGCGTGAAAACGTCCGAGGCGCTGAGTCCAAGGGCCTCTCGAGCCCTTTGTGTCAGGCCCCGGCCAATGATGAGCGGAATTCGGCCACCAGCGCGAACTTCATCGAGGATGACGTCACTTGCGAGCTCGAATGTACTGATCACATCGCCCGACTCGTTGCGAATGACGCCTTCGAACGGGTGAAGTGTAATGACATCGCCCATATTCATCTTACTGACGTCGCATTCGATAGGCAGGGCGCCTGCATCTTCCATCGTATTAAAGAAAATAGGCGCAATCTTGCCACCGAGGACGAAACCGCCATCACGCTTGTTCGGAATGTGCGGAATGTCATCACCCATATGCCACAGGACTGAGTTGGTTGCGGATTTGCGTGAGGACCCTGTGCCCACCACGTCGCCAACATAAACCAGAGGATGCCCCTTCGCCTTAAGCGTTTCTATGGTGCCCAGCGCATCGTCCATGCGCTTGTTTAACATCGATAGCGCGTGTAACGGAATATCTGGTCGACTCCATGCGTCGCCGGCCGGCGAGAGGTCATCGGTGTTGGTCTCTCCCTCGACCATAAAAACGGTCAATTGGATGGCATCAGCCAAGGCCGGTCGGCTGGTGAACCACTCGGCATCAGCCCACGACTGAAGGACACGGGCAGCTTGCGGATTGGTTTTTGACTTCTCCACCACGTCATGGAAAGCATCAAACATCAGTAGTGTTTTGCTCAGTGCGTCCGCGGCGGATTCAGCGACCTCGGGCGCATCAAGCAGTTCGATTAATGGTGAAATGTTATAGCCGCCGAGCATGGTGCCGAGCAACTCAGTGGCCCGCCGAGCATCCATGAGGGGTGAAGTGGTCTCGCCTTTGGCGAGGGCGGCTAAGAACGCGGCCTTCACGTAGGCCGCCTCATCAACGCCTGCAGGTACGCGATTTGTGATCAATTCCAACAGGAAAGCCTCTTCTCCAG
>Ga0255760_10000718_pt1 | contig 33113 bp, 27 predicted proteins | sample 071ome_25_FD_179960 | JGI IMG/M metagenome (GOLD analysis project Ga0255760, IMG submission 179960) | Coastal salt marsh microbial communities from the Groves Creek Marsh, Skidaway Island, Georgia - 071410BT metaG (version 2) | ecosystem: Environmental > Aquatic > Marine > Intertidal zone >...
ATAGGGAATGAAAAATCATAAAGTAGGGAACACAAGGCTGGAACCAATTCAGAAATTTTAAAGATTTACTCTGCCATCACTCCCTTCTATACTTGCCGCCGTGAGTTGGCCAGGCAATCGCTGTTTTCGTTTGAAGGCAGAGGAAAGTCCGGGCTCCACAGAGCAAGGTGCCAGGTAATCCCTGGGGGGCGTGAGCCTACGGAAAGTGCAGCAGAAAATAAACCGCCACATCGGGATAACACCTGGTGCGGTAAGGGTGAAATGGTGCGGTAAGAGCGCACCGCGTGGGTGGCAACATTCCACGGCATGGTAAACCCCGCCTGGAGCAAGACCAAATAGGAACCCTACGGTGTGGCTCGCACTGGGTTCGGGTAGGTTGCATGAGGTTTGTGGTGACGCAAACCCAAGATGAATGATTGTCCACGACAGAACCCGGCTTATCGGCCGACTCACCAATTTTTACGCTTTAACATAAAAAGCCCGCAAGTTCACAACTCCTGGATTTTTTCAAAAATTTCCCAAAACAGTCTCAAACTTAATAAATTACTTTAAGTTTGTAATATAGCTTTTTGTAAATTAAGCTCTTTAGCAATTCAGTATTTGCCGAGTTTTGTCGTTTTTCTCGGTTTTCGCCGCATTTAGCTTCATTTTCTACGCAAATTAACGCAAACAAGTGCTTGATTTACTTGTGAGAACTCCCTTATAGTGCATCGAAGTAGTATGATAGTGGCTAAAAAGTGGGTTAATAGTGGGTAAAATTAGGCAGTAGTCCCACTGTCACTCAGGTTTTTTTGGGAGATAGAGCGTGTTATTTCGCGGCTTACATTCAATAACGCTGGACGCTAAAGGGCGCATGGCCATGCCTGCGCGCTTTCGTGGCATTGTTGAAAGTCATTGCCAGGGTCAGTTAGTCGTCACTATTGACCAGGATGGCGAGTCGCTTGTGATTTACCCGCTGAATGAGTTTGAAGAGATCGAGCGCAAGGTCGCTGCACTTTCCAGTTTTCATCCAGAATCCCGCCGTTTGAAAAACATATTTATCGGTCATGCTACGGAAGTGAATCTCGACAGCAGTGGCCGCATCCTGATACCGCAGAATTTACGGGAGTTTGTCGGCCTGGATAAAAAGGCGGCTCTGGTAGGCCAGGGTAATAAATTGTCGGTCTGGAATGATGAGGCCTGGAACGAAACCAGAGATGGCTGGTTGAAGCATAAGGTGAATGCAGAAGAACTGCCGGATGAATTGAAAAACCTCTCTTTATAAAAGACCGGTTAGAAAACGGAATAATAAATAAAAGCAGAGGGTGGAGGTAGGCGAGTGACCATGCAGCATCAGAGCGTACTGTTGGAACAGGCCGTTGCTGCATTAATCACCGATAAAAATGGTTTTTATGTAGACGGCACCTTTGGCCGGGGCGGTCACAGCAAGCGAATTTTAAGTGAGTTGTCGGAACAGGGTCGTTTGCTGGTCATCGATAAAGACCCTGAAGCCATTGTGCTGGCAAATGAGCTGGCTTTGGTAGACGACAGAGTGAGGGTTTATCACGGCAGTTTTGAAAATTTGCAGACCGTTGTAAGTGATCTGAATGGATCAGAGCAGGTAAGGGGTGTGTTGCTGGATTTGGGTGTTTCATCGCCTCAACTCGATGATGCGCAAAGAGGGTTTAGTTTTAGTAAGGACGGACCTTTGGATATGCGAATGAATACAGCAAGCGGAATGACGGCAGAAGCATGGCTCGCCCAGGTTGCTGAGAAGACGCTGGCCGATGTGCTTTACCAGTTTGGTGAAGAGCGCTATTCGCGGCGACTGGCCCGGGCGATCTGTCAGTACCGTGAACAGCATGCACTGACCTCAACCCTGCAGCTGGCGGAAGTCATTAAACAGGCGCACCCGAAATGGGAAAAGAATAAACACCCTGCAACGCGCTCGTTTCAGGCGATACGAATTTTTATTAACAATGAACTGGAAGATTTACAGAAAGCACTGGCTTCAATTCTTGAGGTGCTGGCTATCGGGGGGCGTCTGGTAGTAATCAGCTTTCATTCATTGGAAGACCGTATCGTGAAACAGTTCATTCAGAAACAGGTTAAAGGCGGCGATTTTCCGGCGGATTTGCCGATTACGCAGGCGCAGCTGAATCCGCGTTTAAAGGCAGTGGGCAAGGCAATAAAAGTTGATGCTGAAGAAATCAATGAAAACATCAGGTCCCGCAGCGCCATTATGCGGATTGCCGAAAAAATTGCCTGAAGCATAAATGCAAGATGAATAAACGTATTAAAGAAGGTGGGAAGCAACGCAACAGCAAAATGGAATGGGCGACTTTTTTTAGCAGTTTGATACTGGTGTGCAGCTCGGCTCTCGGGGTCGTTTATGCCGCCAATGAAAGCCGACATTTGCTGAATGATTTACAGGTGCTGGAGAACAGACGTAATGCCCTGCAGGTTGAATGGGGGCAGCTTTTGCTGGAGCAGAGCAGTCTGGTTTCGCAGGGCAGAGTGGAGGACATCGCAATCGCAGAACTCGGAATGAAAATTCCGACAATGGAGAACGTGGTAATGGTCAGGCAATGAGTGCTCGACAGATTGAAAAGAAACAGCCCGTCTGGAGACTGTATTTTGTCTTCATAGTGATTCTTGCTCTCTTGAGTATTGTCATCTGGAAAGTACTGGATCTTCAGGTTATTAATAATGAAACCCTGCAAATACAAGGTGATGCCCGTACTGTCCGCAATGATGAAATAGCCGCGCACCGGGGCAATATTCTCGACCGCAATGCTCAGCCGCTGGCGATCAGCACACCGGTGCAGTCACTGATACTCAATCCGAAAGAAGTTCTGCAGCATCCTGAGCAATGGGAACAGCTCGCGGCTGCGTTGCAGGCGATAGATGTTAATCCAGAAATTCTGAGCAATCGTATCCGCGAGAATGCCAGTCGCGAATTCATGTTTGTTAAACGCCGCATTCCGCCAACAGAAGCGGATCGGGTTTTGCGTCATGGCTTTAATGGCGTTTGGGCTGAAGAAGAATACAAGCGCTTCTACCCCCTGGGCGAAGTCGCCGTGCATGTTGTGGGTATGGCCAACAGCGATGAAGTCGGGCAGGAGGGTGTCGAACTGGCCTATGACAATTGGCTGGAAGGAAGATCAGGTTCCAAGCAGGTATTAAAAGATCGAAACGGCAATATTGTCAGCGAGCTGAGAATTAATGAAGTGGCCGAACCGGGCAATGATCTGGTGCTCAGCATTGACTCGGAAATTCAGTTTCTTGCCTACAAGGCTTTAAAAGAAGAAGTCACCCGACGTTATGCCAGTGCGGGTACCGCGGTCGTCTTGAATGTTGAGACCGGTGAAGTTCTGGCCATGGTCAGTCAGCCCTCATTCAATCCGAATAACCGGGCCAGTCTGAGTCAGCAACTGGACGGTCTGAAGAACCGGGCAATCGCTGAATCACTGGAGCCTGGCTCAACGGTGAAAACTTTTACGGTAACGGCAGCACTGGAAACCGGGCTGTTTGATACACAGAGCATTATTGATACCAATCCGGGCTATATCAGAATTGATCGTTCAACAATTCGTGATCCGGTCAATTACGGGGAATCAACCCTTGAGCGCATCCTGTCTAAATCATCCCAGGTAGGTGCCAGTCGCATTGCGCTGGAAATGGGCCAGGAGCCGATGCTGGATATTTTGAAACGGGTGGGTTTTGGTCAGTCTTTAGGCACCGGTTTTCCGGGCGAGTCAGCAGGTATGCTGGCCGACCGTAATCGCTGGAGCAAATCTGAAATTGCGACGCTGGCTTATGGCTATGGTTTCCAGGTCTCGCCTTTGCAGCTGGCGCAGGCTTATATGGTTTATGCCAATGGCGGACTCTTCAAACCGGTTTCCCTGCTAAAGATCAATGATACGGACGAAGTGCCTGCAACCCGGGTAATCAGTGCAGAGCATGCTGCCGCTGTGACCAGCATGCTGGAATCTGTGGTCAGGCCCGGCGGTGGTGGCACAGGAACCCGGGCTTATATTCCTACCCATCGGGTGGCGGGTAAAACCGGGACGGCCTGGTATTACGATGTGCAGCGCGGTGCCTATGATGATGAAAACTATATTTCATTGTTTGCCGGTTTTGCGCCGGTTTCAAATCCAAAAATAGTGACCGTGGTAACTATCCATGAACCACAGGGTGAAGAGTACGGTGGTGGTCAGGTTGCCGCACCCGTGTTCGCCAATATTACGGCAGGGGCATTGCGTATTTTGAATGTACCGCCTGACATCGTACCTGAAGAGTTTAGAAGTTTAAGTCTGGACAATACCAACAGCGCAGGGCTGCGTTCGCCGATAGCCGGAATCAACGGAGGAGGCCAATGAATACGGCCAAAAGTATGTCTCAGCAAATGACGTTAGGCTTATTGTTGGAAGGTGAAATCGAGATTCCGGAGGAATTCAATCTGGAATTGACGGGCATTGAAATGGATAGCCGCAACATTGAGAGCGGGGATCTATTTATTGCCTGCAAAGGCGCCAATTTCGATGGCCGGGATTTTGTTTGTGAGGTTATTGAAAAAGGCGCGGCTGCAGTGCTGGTTGAAAAAGGTGAGCTCTGGCAGGAGATCAATGTTGAAAACAATGTGCCGATAATTCCGGTCGAGAATCTGGCAAGCCGCATCAGTTCCATAGCGGCAAAATTTTTCAATAAGCCGGCTGATCATTTCAAGTTGATTGGCATTACCGGGACCAATGGTAAAACCAGTGTCTGTCAGTTTATAGCGCAGAGCGTTTCCAGTCTGAATCATATTTGTGGGACAAGCGGCACTTTGGGTTATGGTCTTTACGCAGAAGAATATACACAGGCCGATGAAAATGCGCCGGGGACCACGCCAAACCCTATCGCAGTGCAGCGAATATTCAGTGAAATGCTGCAACAGAATGCCGATACCATGGTGATGGAGGTTTCCTCACACGGCCTGAAACAGGGGCGGGTCTGCATTAACGAATTTGATATTGCGGTGTTTACCAATTTAACCCGTGACCATCTGGATTATCACAACTCAATGCAGGCCTATGGTGAACAGAAATTAAAACTGTTTCGTGGTTCGCGCCTGTCTGCCGCAGTGCTCAACATGGATGATTTATTCAGTGCCGAAATCCTGAACAACTTATCCAGGCAGGTAAAAAGTTATACCTATAGTCTCAGCAATTCACATGCCGATGTTTATCCGGAAAGTATTGAGTTCAATCGTCAGGGTTGCAGCATGTCAGTTGCTACACCCTGGGGTAAAGGGGCTCTGGAGATCGGTCTGCTGGGCTCATTCAATATCAGTAATCTGCTGGCTGTACTGACTTCTGTGATGGTGCTGGAAAGTCAGCAGGAAGCTTTCGATTTTTCTCAAGTGCTGGCAAAAATTTCATCTGTAAGCCCGGTTAGAGGCCGCATGGAACTGGTGGGAGATAAGCCGGTTTCAGTAGTGGTTGATTACGCACATACACCGGACGCTTTGGAAAATGCCCTGAATGCCCTGCATGAACATTTCAAAGGAAAAGTCTGGTGTGTCTTTGGTTGTGGCGGTGATCGCGATAAAGGTAAACGTCCGATGATGGCACGTATCGCGGAAAGGCTGGCAGACAAAATAATTGTGACTGATGACAACCCGCGTGGGGAAGCATCGGATGACATTATCAAACAGATACTGACGGGTTTTTCTGATACTGAAAAAGTGATGGTGGAAAGTGATCGTGCGAGGGCAATTGATCAGGCTATCAGTAATGCAACGGAAGGTGATGTCGTACTGATTGCCGGTAAAGGGCATGAGGAATATCAGGATGTCGGTGGAGAACGAACATTGTTCAGTGATGTAAAACAGGCAAGGTTGAGTCTGAACAAACGCTTTGTCGATTGATCGTGATTAAGAAAAAACGCGGGTTAATAAAGTGATAAGAAAGATGCGGTTACAGGAAGTACAGGAATTAACAGGCGGTCAGCTCCATGGTGCTGATGCTGCCTTTAATGCTGTGTCTATCGATACCCGCACACTGCAGGCTGATGAACTATTCATTGCGATTAATGGTGAGCACTTTAATGGCAATGATTTTGTTGCGGCGGCTGCAGAGAAACAGGCTGCTGCTGCCATAACAACAGAACAAACAGCAGTGGACTTGCCGATTTTACAGGTTAAAGACAGTCGACTTGCCCTGGGTAAGTTGGGAGCCCATAACCGTGATCTGAGTCAGGCCAAAATCATTGCTTTAACCGGCAGTCAGGGAAAAACCACGGTGAAAGAAATGACAGCAGGCATATTGGCTGGTTGCGGCGAGGTATTGAAAACACTGGGCAATCTCAATAATGACCTTGGTGTGCCCTTAACCCTGATCAGACTTGAAGCAGAACATCAATTTGCCGTCATTGAACTGGGCGCCAATGCCCCTGGTGAAATTTCCTACAGCTCGGCCCTGACCCGGCCGGATGTTGCGCATATCACCAATATTGCGCCAACCCATCTGGAAGGTTTTGGTGATCTTGATGGTGTAGCCCGGGCTAAAGGAGAAATTTGGGAAAGCCTCAAAGAGGATGGTGTTGCTGTGATTAATCTTGATGATGCTTATGGCGGGCAATGGCTGGAAAGATTAAATGGCCTGAACGTTGTCAGTGTCAGTGCGCTCGGAAAAGCCAATGCCGATTTTACTGTTGCAAATCTGCAGTTCGATGATGCCATGCATTCAAGTTTTAATTTGCAGACGCCCCAGGGCGCTATTGAGATCAAGTTGTCCTTGCCGGGACAGCATAATGTTGCCAATGCCCTGGCTGCGGCAGCCTTGAGTATGCAGGTTGGTGCCAGGCTGGATGATGTGAAAAAAGGCCTCGAAAGCATAGAGCCCGTAGCTGGTCGCATGCAGGTTCTGACCGGTCTGAATAACGCCACAATAATTAATGATTCCTATAACGCCAGCCCCAGCTCATTTCAGGCAGCGATTGATGTGCTGGCGCGACATCAGGGCACAACAATCATTGCCATGGGAGAGATGGGCGAGCTTGGTTCCGAAGCCGGCAAAGCCCATGAAGCGCTTGGCGAATATGCCAAAGCTAAAGGCATTGATTGTTTGTTTGGCATCGGAGTTTTAAGTGAACTGGCCGTTTCAGCATTTGCAGATGGCGGCAAGTTTTTTTCTGACATGAATGAACTGGCAGAACACATAAAGCCGATGCTGAACCAGCAGGTAAAAGTTTTGATTAAAGGATCACGAAGCGCGGGCATGGATAAATTGGTTCCACTTTTAACAGCACAGGGAGATTAAGCGACCATGTTACTTTGGCTGACAAATTACCTGACTCAATATGATCCAGGCTTCACGGTGTTTGAATATCTGACAGTGCGAGGCATTCTGGGAGTTCTTACCGCTCTGATTATCTCATTGCTGATAGGGCCTTATGTAATCAGGCGACTTAACTATCACCAGATCGGGCAGGTGGTCAGATCTGACGGTCCGCAGTCTCATCTCAGTAAAGCCGGTACGCCAACCATGGGCGGCGCCTTGATTCTTATCAGTATTATTATCAGTAGCCTGCTGTGGTCTGATTTGACCAGTGTTTATGTCTGGGTAGTGGTGCTGGTCACAACCGGATTCGGCATTATCGGCTGGATAGATGACTACCGTAAAATTTATGAAAAAAATGCCAAAGGCTTGTCAGCGGGCTGGAAATACCTGCTGCAGTCCATCATTGGTTTTGCGGCTGCCTGTGTTCTTTACTGGCATGCGGCGACGCCGGCGGAAACAGAACTGATCATTCCATTTTTTAAGGATTTCGCACTCGAGCTTGGTGTTTTTTATATTTTTATTGCGTATTTCTTTATCGTTGGATTCAGTAATGCTGTCAATTTAACAGATGGGCTGGACGGACTGGCGATTCTGCCTACGGTGATGGTTGCCAGTGCACTGGGTATCATCAGTTACCTGGTGGGGAACACCGAATTTTCCGCTTATCTGAATATTCCATACATATCAGGCACGGGGGAACTCGTGGTTTTCTGCGGTGCTCTGGCTGGCGCCGGTCTTGGTTTCCTTTGGTTTAACACCTATCCCGCCCAGATATTTATGGGCGACGTCGGTGCTCTGGCTCTGGGCGCCGCACTGGGAACAGTCGCGGTTATTGCCCGGCATGAAATTGCACTGGTCATCATGGGCGGCATCTTTGTCATGGAAACACTTTCGGTCATTTTGCAGGTGGCTTCATTTAAATTAACCGGGCGCCGAATTTTTCGCATGGCTCCCCTGCATCATCATTTTGAATTGAAAGGCTGGCCGGAACCCAGAGTGATTGTTCGTTTCTGGATTATTACGATCATTCTGGTTCTGTTTGGTTTGGGCACCTTGAAACTTAGATAAACAATAACTGGATAAATAAAGAGCACGGATAAGAGCAAATGCAAGCGGCGGCAAGACAACAGGCTAAAGTGATTGTCGGTTTAGGTAAAACCGGGCTTTCCTATGTGCGTTATTTAGCCAGGCAGAATGAAACATTCACCGTCGTTGACAGTCGGGAGCACCCGCCGGGGCTGCAGGAACTTACACAAAATTTTCCTGAGGTAAAAGTTGAGCTGGGTGCATTCAACGCTAAGACATTTTTAAACGCATCAGAGTTGCTGGTAAGCCCTGGTGTTGATTTGCGTGAGCCGGTTCTGGCTCAAGCTATCGGGCAGGGTGTGCCGGTGACTGGCGATATCAATATTTTTGCGCAGACAGTCAGTTCGCCGATCATCGCTATTACCGGCTCCAATGCAAAAAGTACGGTAGTCAGTCTGGTTGGTGCGATGGCAGAAAAAGCCGGTGTCAACGCGGTAGTGGCAGGCAATATCGGCAAGCCGGTACTGGATTTGCTGGCAGAAACTGCAGCGGAATTGTATGTGCTGGAACTATCCAGCTTTCAACTGGAAACCACCAGCAAGCTGGGGGCTGAAGTCGCCTGTGTGTTGAATGTCACTACCGATCATATGGATCGTTATGACTCAATACAGGATTATTACGCAGCCAAACACCGTATTTTTCAGGCTTGCAGGCAGGCTGTGGTGAATCGCGATGACCCCTTGAGCAAGCCTTTATTGCCGGCATCAGTGAAGCAATGGACTTATGGTCTGGAAGCCGGTGACTTTAATGAATTTGGCTTGATCGAAGATCGGGGAGAACTTTATCTGGCCTTTAACCGGCAGGCTTTGATGCCTGCTAGGGAAGTAAAACTGTCCGGCAGACATAATTTATCAAATGCCTTGGCGGCACTGGCCATTGGTCATGCTGTCGGGCTGGAGATGCCTGCCATGCTGCAAACCTTAAAAGAGTTTGCCGGTTTGCCACATCGTTGCCAGTGGGTCTCGGACATTGCCGGGGTCAGTTATTACAACGATTCAAAGGGCACCAATGTCGGGGCCTGTAACGCGGCCTTACGTGGACTTGGTCAAAGCAATAATGTGATTCTGCTGGCAGGCGGGCAGGGCAAGGGCGCTGACTTTTCTGACTTGGGAGAAGCACTCAGTACTCATGGCAAGTTACTGATTGTTTTCGGTGAAGATGCTGACCTGATTGCTGCAGCTCTGCAAAAAGTTATTACGACTGAAAAAGTTGGCTCTCTGGAAGCAGCAGTGAAACTGGCTTCAGAACAGTCAGAAACGGGCGATATTGTTTTACTGTCACCAGCCTGTGCCAGTTTTGACATGTTTGAAAATTATGAAAAACGTGGCGAAGCATTTATGGCAGCGGTGGAGGCTTTGCATTAATGATGACCACCATTGCACAAGGGCATAGTTTTAATCACAACCGTGACGCCTACTATTTTGGTGATAAGGCTTTGATTATTTCTGTCTGCCTGTTGCTGGCATTCGGCCTGGTCATGATGACTTCCGCCTCCATAGAAATTGCCAGCAGTGAAAATGCCGATGCTTTTTATTACCTGAAAAAACAGCTGATCTTCATGGTAATGGGATTCGTTGCTGCCGCTGTCGTCTATATGGTGCCACTTAAACTGTATCAGGAGTGGGATATCTTTTTGCTGTTTTCAGCAATCAGTTTATTGGTCCTGGTTCTGGTGCCGGGTATCGGGCGTGAAGTGAATGGCAGTACACGCTGGCTAAATCTTGGCTTCATGACTTTACAGGCGTCGGAGCCAGCAAAACTGTTTGTGGTTATTTTTATTGCGGCTTTTCTGAGTAAATACCGCTCCTTTGTCTGTGCCTCGTGGAAAGGTTTTGTCACGCCATTGGTGTTTGCTGCCCTGCCGATCTTTCTTTTATTAAAAGAACCTGATTTTGGTGCGGTGGTGGTATTGATGCTGGCTGTGTTTGGCATGATGTTTCTGGCCGGTGTGAAACTTTATCAATTTATTTTACTGATCCTGGTTGCAGGCGCAGCCGGTGCCGGATTAATTTTTTCTTCAAGTTATCGTATTGCCCGGGTCAAATCTTTTATCACAGCGTTATCAGATCCATTCAATGAAGAGGTGGTATTTGGTTCAGGTTATCAACTGGCGCAGGCATTAATTGCTTTTGGTCGAGGCGAATGGTTTGGCGTTGGCTTGGGCAACAGTATTCAGAAATTATATTTTCTGCCGGAAGCTCACACGGATTTTGTATTGGCGATTATTGCCGAAGAACTGGGCGTTATTTCCGTCCTGTTATTGCTTGCTTTGTTTATGGTGTTTATCTGGCGCGCCATGATGATTGCCAGAAAGAATGAAAAGAAAGGCGATTTTTTTCCGGCATATTTAGCTTATGGCATTGCGTTAATTTTTATGGGGCAGGTCATTATCAATGTTGGCGTTAACACCGGACTGTTGCCAACCAAAGGGCTAACACTGCCTTTTCTCAGTGCCGGTGGATCGAGCCTGATTACCTGCATGGTCATGGTGGCAATTCTGTTACGCATTGATAGTGAGAATTTTGCAAAAGGTAATAATTTGAAGTGGGTGGTGAAGGGATGAGCGCGGCTTTGGATAAAAAAGTCCTGATCATGGCCGGTGGCACCGGAGGACATATTTTCCCGGCGCTGAGTATTGCCCGTGAATTACAGACGCAGGGTATCAAGGTGGAATGGCTGGGTACCAAAAAAGGTATGGAGTCAGAGCTGATCCCCCAGACGGGCATCCCTATTCATTACATTTCAGTATCAGGCCTCAGAGGCAAAAGCTTGCTGAAAAAACTGCTTTCCCCTTTTGTCATTGTAGTGGCTGTTGCGCAGGCGATTATCAAGATTCAGAAAACCAGGCCAGCCTGTGTTCTGGGTATGGGTGGTTTTGTTACCGGACCTGGCGGTCTTGCTGCCTGGTTGCTGAGGAAACCTTTGCTGATACATGAGCAAAATGCTATTGCCGGCTTCAGCAATCAGTTGCTGTATCCGATGGCTTCCGTCGTCATGGAAGGTTTTGCCGGTGCTTTTCAGCGCAAGCAGGAGATAACCGCTAACGCACTGTTAAAACGTTTATGTAAGGGTGACAAAGCCGTGCATGTGGGTAATCCCCTGCGTCAGGAAATTCTGGATTGTCCTGCCCCTGCTGAACGTTTTGCTGACAGTGAAAACAATGACCGAATTAAATTACTGGTGCTTGGCGGCAGCCGGGGGGCACTGGCAATTAACCGGATAGTGCCTGAGCTGTTAAAAGATTTTTCTGCTGCAGAGGGTGTTGATCTGTGGCACCAATGCGGCAAACAAAATTTCCAGGACTGTAAAGCTTACTACGCAGAACTCGGTATTGAAGAAAATCAACATCGGCGCATTGCTGCTTTTATTGATGATATGGCAGCAGCATATTGCTGGGCTGATGTGGTTATCTGCCGGGCAGGTGCCTCTACGGTTGCTGAGATTGCGGCGATTGGAATTCCAGCTGTGTTTATTCCTTTTCCTTTCGCTGTGGATGACCATCAGACCGAGAATGCCATCATTATGCAAAAGCTTGGCGCAGCCTGGTTGATCCAGCAAAAAGAATTAAGCAAAGAAAGTCTTGCCTCAGTGTTGATGCAATTCATGCAAGATAAAAAACTTGTGCTGAAAATGGCGCTACTGGCACAACAGGCAGCAAAAATTGATGCGACACAACAAGCCGCAAAATTCTGCGTGGAGGCTTGTTATGCCTAATGTGAAGCGCGTGCAGAAAAACCAGAAAATACAAAAAGTTCAGAAAAAGCTGCTGAGCGTTATTCCGGAAATGCGCCGCATCCGCGATATCTATTTTGTCGGTATTGGCGGTGCAGGCATGAGTGGTATCGCTGAGGTGCTGTTTAACCAGGGTTATAAGATCAGCGGTTCGGATATTGCAGAAAGTAAAACCACGACACGCCTGCAGAAACTTGGGATTAATATTTTCATCGGGCACAAAGCCAAACAGATAGAAGGGATGGATGTCGTTGTGGTGTCCAGTGCCATTGACGAGAGTAACCCTGAAATCAAAGCGGCCATCAAACTCAGGGTGCCGATTATACGGCGTGCCGAGATGCTGGCGGAACTTATGCGCTATCGCCATGCCATTGTGATTGCCGGTACGCATGGCAAGACTACGACGACCAGCATGGTGGCTTCAGTGCTGGCCCAGGGAAACCTTGATCCTACTTTTGTGATCGGCGGATTGCTTAATAGTGCTGGCACCAATGCCAAGCTGGGAGCCAGTCATTTCATGGTGGCTGAAGCCGATGAAAGCGATGCTTCATTCCTGCATCTGCAACCCATGGTAGCCGTTATCACAAATATTGATGACGATCATATGCAGACCTACGACAGTGACTTTGAAAAACTGAAACAGACTTTTCTCGATTTCCTGCATAACCTGCCGTTTTATGGCCTGGCCGTACTTTGCGTGGATGATCCGGTGATACAGGAAATTCTTCCCAGAATTTCCAGACCGGTATTGACCTATGGCTTATCACCGCAGGCGGATTTCCGTGTACAGGAAGTCTCTCATCAGAATCAGAAATCCAGTTTTACCGTGAGTCGGCCGGACAAAACAGACATCAGCCTGACCTTGAATATGCCGGGTATTCACAATGTCCTGAATGCCACTGCCGCTATTGCTATTGCGACCGATGAAGGTCTGAAAGATGAAGACATTATCCAGGGTCTGGAAAGTTTTCAGGGAGTGGGCAGGCGTTTTGAAATGCATGGTGATCTGACATTCAGTCGTGGCAAAGCCATGCTGGTTGATGACTATGGTCATCATCCGACAGAAGTTGCTGCAAACATACAGGCGGTCAGAACCGGCTGGCCGGGAAAACGTCTGGTGATGATTTACCAGCCGCATCGTTACAGCCGTACCCAGGATTTATATGAAGATTTTGTCGATGTGCTTTCCGGTGTCGATATGTTGTTGCTGTTGGATGTCTATCCTGCCGGTGAGAAAGCTATTAAAGGTGCAGACAGCAAGAGTTTATGCAGAAGTATCAGACAACGTGGGCAGCTTGATCCGGTCTTTGTGAAAAAGCATCAGGACATACCGAATCTGCTGGAAGAGTTACTTGAAGATGGTGACCTTTTATTGACGCAGGGAGCGGGCAGTGTGGGATTGATATCAACACGATTGGCACAGGATGGCCTGCAAAGTGAGTGGAGTTAAGGAGCTATGGCTGAGGAGTTTGGCAGAGTGGCTGTGTTAATGGGCGGCGAATCAGCAGAGAGAGAAATTTCTCTATTGAGTGGTAACGCTGTGCATGCGGCTTTGCTAGCCAGTGGTATCGATGCTGTGGCGATTGATACCAACGCTGATTTTTTTGCTTCGGTTGAAAATGAAAAATTTGATACGGCATTCATCATGCTGCATGGCGGACACGGTGAGAACGGGCATGTGCAGGCAGCGCTTGAAATGATGAACATTCCATTTACCGGGAGTGGACATGCAGCCTGTGCACTGGCGATGGATAAAGTGCGCAGTAAACTGGTGTGGATGTCCCAGGGTTTGCCGACCCCTGATTTTGAACTGTTATATGACAGTAGCGACTGGCAGGCAGTGATTGAGCGTTTGGGTGTCTGTTTTGTAAAACCGGTCAGTGAAGGCTCCAGTATCGGTATTAACAAGGCGAGTAATGCAGATGAATTAAAAGCGGCTTATGAACAGGCAGCCCGCTTTGGTGCGGTCATGGCAGAACAATGGATTGAGGGCCCTGAATACACAGTTCCGATTGTGAACAACAAGGTATTACCGGTCATCGAATTACGGGCGAAAAGTGCTTTCTACGATTTTGAGGCGAAGTATGAATCGGACGACACAGAATATTTATGTCCCTGTGATTTAAGTGCAGAAGAAGATGAAGCGGTCAGAAGTCTGTCGGGTGAAGCGTACCAATTACTGGGCTGTGAAGGTTGGGGCAGAGTGGATTTGATGCGGGATAAAAGCGGCAAGTTCTGGTTGCTGGAAGTGAACACCGTGCCAGGCATGATGAGTCATAGTTTGGTACCGAAGTCTGCAGCACAAGTTGGCATGAATTTCGAAACACTGGTGTTGGAAGTGTTAAAGAGCAGCAAACTGCAACGAGGCGGTAATTGAAATGCTGACTTTATTTTTCAATAGAAAAAACAGAAGGGGCCGGGGTGCCAGTATAAGAGCCCAAAAAAAATCCAGTCCGCTACAGGAGCAGATGCTGGTGCTTAAAAAAGTAGTACTGGGTGTTTTGCTCTGTTCTTTACTGGTATTGATCGGGCTGAATTCAAAAACTCTGTTGGATGATGTTAATCAGCAAAGAATTGAGTATGTCGCCATAGAAGGCAGCCTGAGTCAGGTGACAGAGAATGATATTAAAACTGCCGTTTTTGATTTTATAAACCGTAGCATGGTGGCAGTTGATTTACTCGCCATTAAAGAGGCATTGGAAGAAAACGCCTGGATTAAAACGGTCAGTCTGCGCAGAAAATGGCCTGACACTTTGATTATTAATGTGACTGAAGAAGTTGCCATTGCGAGATGGGGGGAACATCAGCTGCTGAACCAGGAAGGAATAATATTTTCACCGCCGTCTATTGCAGCACAATTTAATCTGGCTGAACTGTCAGGTCCGGACGGGAGTGAAAAAAGAGTTATGCAGCAGTATCAGGTTTTTAATCAATTACTGTTTTCAAAAAATTTGCGCATAGCCAGTCTGAATTTGAATTCACGTGGTGCATGGTTTTTGCAATTGAACAATAAAGTTGAAGTGGCTGTTGGCAGTATCCAGCCTGTGGAACGGCTCAGAAGGTTTGCGGCCGTCTATGAAAGATTGTTTGCTGCTGATATTGAAAATATCGAAAGTTTTGATTTGCGTTATGAAGATGGCATTGCAGTGAAACATAAGACATCAATCAATGATGCTTTACTGTCGATGCAGGGATGATGCAAGGATGAATAGGATAAAAATGATGGGAATTATTAAGGTCGTTAACAGGGTGGGCTTCTCGCTATGAGTAATACACCGGTTGGTAACATGATAGTGGGTCTGGATATCGGGACATCCAAAGTTGTCGCCATTGTCGGTGAGGTTGATGCTGAAGGAGGTCTGAATATCGTTGGTATAGGCCGACACAAATCCCGCGGTCTGAAAAAAGGGACAGTCGTGAATATTGAATCGACTGTGCAGTCTATACAGCGCGCTATAGAAGAAGCAGAGCTCATGGCGGGATGTCAGATACATTCGGTATATGCCGGTATTGCAGGAAAACATATCCGCAGTATGAATTCACACGGCATCGTGGCGATACGCGATAAGGAAGTGTATGCAGCGGATATAGAACGGGTTATTGATGCCGCCCAGGCTGTGGCAATTCCTGCTGACCAGAAGGTTCTGCATATTCTTCCTCAGGAATACATTATTGATTCGCAGGAAGGCGTTAAAGAGCCGATGGGAATGTCAGGGGTACGTCTTGAAGCAAAAGTACATCTGGTGACATGTGCCACCAATGCTTCACAGAATATAGAAAAATGTATTCGGCGCTGCGGCCTGGAAACAGATGAAATCATTCTGGAGCAACTGGCTTCAAGTTATTCAGTGCTGACTGAAGATGAAAAAGAATTAGGCGTTTGTCTGATTGATATCGGCGGTGGCACAACGGACATTGCCATTTTTACTGAGGGAGCCATACGTCATACCGGTGTGATTCCTATTGCCGGTGACCAGGTGACCAACGATATTGCCATGGCGCTACGCACACCGACGGAAAATGCAGAAGAACTGAAAATAAAATATGCCTGTGCACTTTCCCAGTTAGCCAGTCCGGATGAAATGATCAAGGTGCCCAGTGTGGGTGACCGGCCACCACGTGAGCTTTCACGTCGTGCACTGGCCGATGTGGTTGAACCACGCTACGACGAACTTTTCCATTTGATACAGGCAGAACTTCGCCTTAGTGGCTTCGAGGACATGTTGGCTGCCGGTCTGGTCTTTACTGGTGGCACCAGCAAGATGGAAGGTGTAACTGAACTGGCCGAAGAAATTTTTCATATGCCGGTCAGGATTGGCATGCCAACCGAAGTGACTGGTCTGGTGGATATTGTAAGAAATCCAACCTATTCCACCGGTGTTGGTTTATTACTTTACGGGATGAAACAACATCAGGAAAAACATGGTGGCAGTCGCGGTAGTGATTCAGGAATAAATATTTTTGAAAAAGTGAAACGGTTTTTTAGCAGTGATGAGTAAGGGTCTGCCTGGCAGGTTGTAGTAATAGAAAGTTGTTAAAACAAATTTTTAATTTTTAGTAAACAGAGGGGTAATAGTATGTTTGAGATCATTGATAATATTGCGCAAAACGCAGTAATAAAAGTGATAGGTGTTGGTGGCGGCGGTGGCAACGCTGTTCAACACATGTTGAGCAGTAGCATTGATGGTGTGGAGTTTGTTTGTGCCAACACTGATGCGCAGGCATTGGAAAAGGTTGGCACTAAAATGAACCTGCAACTTGGCAGTGATGTCACCAAAGGTCTAGGTGCCGGTGCCAATCCTGAAATAGGACGGCAGGCTGCACTTGAAGATAAAGACCGTATCCGTGAAATTATTTCCGGGGCGGACATGGTTTTCATCACAGCAGGCATGGGTGGTGGTACCGGTACTGGCGGCGCTCCTGTTGTTGCAGAAATTGCACGGGAAATGGGTGTATTAACGGTGGCTGTTGTCACCAAACCTTTCCCCTTTGAAGGCCGTAAACGCATGGCCATTGCCGAGAAAGGCATCAAAGAACTGGAAGAGCATGTTGATTCTTTGATAACCATTCCAAATGAAAAACTGATGGATGTCCTCGGTAAAGGTTCAACTTTGTTGGATGCGTTTAAATCTGCAAACGATGTATTACTGGGCGCGGTGAAAGGCATTGCCGACCTGATTACTCGACCAGGCATGATCAATGTCGACTTTGCTGATGTGAGTACCGTTATGTCTGAAATGGGCATGGCCATGATGGGCAGTGGTATTGCCAGTGGTGAAGGTCGTGCAGTGGAAGCGGCGGAAGCAGCAATTCGCAGTCCTTTACTGGAAGATGTGAACCTGCAGGGTGCCAGAGGCATATTGATTAATATTACTGCCAGCGAAAGTCTGACACTGGGAGAGTTCTCCGAAGTGGGTGACACAATTTCTGAATTTGCATCTGATCAGGCCATCGTGGTTGTGGGTACGGTTATTGATCCTGATATGGGTGATGAAATTTGTGTAACAGTCGTTGCAACCGGTTTAGGGGCGCAGCAAATTGAACGTCCTACTAAAGTGGTTGATAACACCAGAAATGGTCACAAGAATGTTGACTTCAATTCACTGGACAGACCAGCGGTATTGCGTAAAAGCGCTATTGTTGATGCAGAACTGGACGAAGCGATAGAAGATAAGCCGGTATTGGCAAAAGCTGTGGGTGCTGAATCAGATATGGACTATCTGGATATTCCAGCATTTTTAAGGAAACAGGCTGATTAAGGAACTTCTGGTGTATAGATGGTCTTACTAATGAAGTGGTAGTTTTATGTGGTTATTTTCACAAGCTGACTATTAAGCTTGGGGTGGCGGGGCTAGTTTGTTAATATTGCCAGCTTGGCTGTTGCTTGCTTTTACGGCTGGGCGCCAGAGTGATTTAGTAAGGAATTTATTAGGAGTGATGGTGACTCTAGATGCAGGTGAAACGTTAAATGATTAAACAAAGAACCTTGAAGAATGTGATTCGCGCTACCGGTGTCGGCTTACATACAGGTGAGAAAGTCTATTTAACATTAAAACCCGCACCGATTGATACAGGTATTGTATTTAATCGGGTTGATCTTGACCCAGTTGTTGAAATTCCAGCATTGGCTGAAAATGTTGGAGATACAACATTATCATCCACCCTGATAAAGGGAGACGTCAGAATTTCCACTGTGGAACACCTCATGTCCGCTATGTCTGGCCTGGGTATTGATAATGCTTATGTCGATCTGAGTGCACCGGAAGTTCCTATTATGGATGGTAGCGCTGGGCCTTTCGTATTCCTGATTCAGTCAGCGGGCGTTGAAGAACAGGATGCTCCTAAAAAATATATCCGCATTATCAAAGAGTTAAGTCTTACTCAGGATGACAAGAAAGTCAGCCTTAAACCATTTAACGGTTTCAAGGTTGGTTACACTTTGCTCTATGATCATCCGGTACACAAAAAACATACCAAGGAAGCATTTATTGATTTCTCCAGTACTTCCTTTGTTAAAGAAGTCAGTCGTGCCAGAACTTTCGGTTTTATGCATGAATTTGAAGCCTTACGAAGTCGGAATCTGGCTTTGGGTGCCAGTATGGATAATGCAGTCGCCGTCGGTGACTACAAGGTTCTGAACGAGGATGGCTTGCGTTATGAAGATGAGTTTGTAAAACATAAAATACTGGACTCCATAGGCGACCTGTATTTACTCGGTAAAAGCCTGATTGGCGAGTTTTCCGGCTATAAATCAGGTCATGCCTTGAACAATGCTTTGTTAAGAAAGTTACTTGTCAGTAAAGATTGCTGGGAAATTGTGACTTTCGACACAGAAGAAGAAGCGCCGATTTCCTACCTTAGACCCCAATTCGCATAAGATTTTACGTTTATCCCGTTTTAGTTGCTGATTTTTAGTTGTTAATGGTCGCTAAAGCCCGCAGCTTAAGGCTATAATCTTTCGAAGATGAATTAAAAGCTCGGATTAATCAGGCTGTTTGGTTGATAATCAACGTCTTATCAAAACATAAAGCAGTAATTCATAAGGTAGTAAATTAAGGCAGTAAGGCAAGACCCACCAGAAATGAAAATTATCATAGTCGATCAAAAGCATGGTGAAACCAGATCCCTGGTCTTAAAGGGTTGGATGCGTGTTTTACTGACATTTTGCTTCCTCGGAATGCCTGTATTGCTGGGCTATTACGGTTATCAGTTCAGTGTCAGTCGATCTGCTGATTTATATACCGATGAAGCTGCGCAGGCCTGGGCTGACAAACTGCTTGAGCAGGAAGTGGAAGTTCAGCGGATTCGTGAAGAGACACTATCGCAGTTACAGGCTTTGACTCTGCGTCTGGCTAATTTGCAGGCACGTTTGCTCAGACTGGATGCTCTGGGTGAACGTTTAACCACAATCAGTGATCTGGATGATGGTGAATTTGATTTTAATCAGGCGCCGGCTCTCGGTGGACCTGAATTTACACTGGAAGATGAAAGCAGCAGCTTTGAATCATTTGATTTAATTCAGGAAATTGATGAATTAAGTTTGCAGATAGAGGATCGGCAACAGCAACTTGAGCTACTGGAAAACCTGCTGTCTGACAGACAAATTCAGTCAGATACTTTTCTGGCAGGATGTCCCGTCAGCTCAGGCTGGATTTCGTCCGGTTTCGGCAGACGTATAGACCCTTTCAATGGTGATCTGGCTTGGCATCAAGGCATTGATTTTGCGACGGGCGTAACAGGTGTTGACGTGTCTTCTGTGGCTTCCGGTGTTGTAACCTTTGCCGGCGAGCGCAGTGGCTATGGCATGTTAGTGGAAGTTAATCATGGCAATGGTTACAAGTCCCTGTATGCACATAACCAGGATATATTGGTAAATCCTGGCGATATTATAAAAAAAGGCCAGGTAGTTGCCCTGTCCGGGAATTCAGGCCGATCAACCGGTCCACATGTTCACTTTGAAATTCATAAAAATGGCCGGGTTATCGATCCGGCTTCCTACATAAACCGCACTAATCGGTGAAACCCCTCTGTAAGGTAGGATTCAGCAAGGTATTGAAATAGAAACCTGCTGTTTTTTAACTGTTCTAAGTTCAGCACGAGCATTGATATGGTCACCAGCGGGCCTGATACATTTAAGAAATAACATTGGAAAAACATCGTCATGTTGGCAAAAATTTTTGGTAATAAGAATCAGCGCGAGATTAAACGCTTAAATAAGATAGTCGCACAAATTAATTCTCTGGAAAGCGCCATGCAGGCGCTTTCTGATGAAGAATTAAAAGCTAAAACAGCAGAGTTCAGGCAACGCTATAACGAAGGTGAGAGTACCGACCAGTTATTACCGGAGGCTTTTGCCGTTGCCAGGGAGGCTGGTGTCAGAACTTTGCAGATGCGGCATTTTGATGTGCAGTTAATTGGTGGCATCGTACTGCATCAGACCAAGATCGCTGAAATGAGAACCGGTGAAGGTAAAACCCTGGTTGCAACTTTACCTGCTTACCTGAACGGTTTAACCGGCAGAGGCGTACACCTGATTACCGTCAACGACTACCTGGCGACACGTGACGCCAATTGGATGGGGCCGCTTTATGAGTTCCTTGGTCTGACGGTAGGGATTGTGGTTCCCGGACAAGGGCCTGATGTGAAACGTGAAGCCTACAAGGCCGATATCACCTACGGCACCAACAATGAGTTCGGTTTTGATTACCTGCGTGACAACATGGCTTTCCGGCTGGAGGACAAATTCCAGCGTGAATTGCATTTCGCCATTGTCGATGAAGTTGACTCTATTTTAATCGATGAGGCGCGAACGCCATTGATTATTTCCGGGGCAGTCAAGGATAGTGGCAAACGATATACCGCCATTAATGCTTTGGTTCCAAGTTTGAAAAAAGGCGAAAAAGGCGCTGAAAAATCTCAGTTGGAACGTCGCATTGAAGGCGAAGATGAAATCGATGGTGATTTTATTATTGATGAAAAATCGCGTCAGGTTGAATTGACTGATCAGGGACATGAAAAAATTGAGGGCCTGTTAGTCAGCCGTGGTTTGTTGCAGGAAGGTGAAGATCTCTACGCTGCGACCAATCTGAGTTTACTGCATCAGGTGCAGTCGGCTTTAAGAGCGCATTATTTATTTCATCGTGAAGTTGAATATATTGTGCAGGATAACCAGATTGTCCTAGTTGATGAACATACCGGGCGCACTATGCCGGGACGGCGTTTATCTGAAGGTCTGCACCAGGCTATTGAAGCGAAGGAAGGCGTACCGATTCAGAATGAAAGCCAGACTCTGGCTTCCACGACCTTCCAGAACTATTTCCGCCTCTATGAAAAACTTTCAGGTATGACAGGGACAGCGGATACAGAAGCCTTTGAATTCCACCAGATCTACGGTCTGGATGTGGTGGTTATACCAACCAATAAACCGATGATCCGTGAAGATGCCAATGATTTGATTTTCCTCAGCACGGCAGAAAAATTTGCTGCCATTGTCAAAGATATTAAAAGCTTCAGGGATAAAGGTGCGCCAGTGCTGGTGGGTACGGCCAGTATTGATACCTCAGAAATATTGTCGAAGTTTTTAAATAAGGAAAAAATTGAGCATAAGGTATTGAATGCCAAATATCATGAAAAAGAAGCTGAGATCATCGCACAGGCAGGACGACCCGGCGCAGTAACCATCGCAACCAATATGGCAGGTCGTGGTACGGATATTGTGCTTGGTGGTAAATGGGAAGCTGAAGTTGAAGCGCTGGATAACCCGACTGAGCAGCAAATTGCAGAGATTAAAGCAGCCTGGCAGAAACGTCATCAGCAGGTCCTGGAAGCTGGAGGTCTGCATATTGTTGGAACCGAGCGGCATGAATCCAGACGTATAGATAATCAGTTACGTGGCCGCGCAGGCCGTCAGGGTGATCCCGGTTTCTCCAGATTCTATTTGTCGCTGGATGACAATCTAATGCGAATCTTCGCGTCTGAAAAAGTGACCAATATTATGCGTCGTCTGGGTATGGAAGAGGGCGAAGCCATTGAGCATCGCATGGTATCTAACTCCATCGAAAAAGCTCAGCGTAAAGTGGAAGGCCGTAACTTCGATATTCGTAAACAACTATTGGAATATGACGATGTGGCCAATGATCAGCGCCAGATTATTTATCAGCGTCGTAATGAGCTGATGGAAACTGACGATATCTCGGAAGTAATAGCTGACATGCGTGAAGGCGTGGTAAATGATTTTATTAATACTTACATTCCGCCTCAAAGTGTTGAAGAGCAGTGGGATATTCCAGGTCTGGAGCAGGCGCTGCAGGTTGAATTTGGGGAAAAATTACCTCTGCAAAAATGGCTGGATGAAGATAAGTCACTTTATGAAGAGTCATTACGGGAGCGAATCGTCGAAAAAATTGCGGAAAGCTATGAAAGAAAATCCGCAGAAGTCGGTCCCAATATGCGAATCTTTGAAAAGCAGATTACACTGCAAATACTGGATACTTTATGGAAAGAAAACCTGTCACAAATGGACAGTCTACGACAGGGCATCGGTTTGCGTGGTTATGCCGGTAAAAACCCCAAGCAGGAATATAAAAGGGAAGCCTTTGCAATTTTTGAAGAGTTGCTGAATAACATTCAGTATGAGGTCATCAAGTTTCTCAGCCATGTGAAAATCCAACAAAAAGATGAAGTGGATGCCATCGAAAGACAGCGTGCTGAAGAGCAGAAAAAAGAGCAGACCATGATGACTCATCAATCAGTCACTCTGATGGATGATGATACGCAACAACAGCCGGCGGGCGCTGATCAACCGGCTTCTGCACAAAAAGCACCCTTTGTGCGTGAAGGGCAGAAGGTTGGCAGGAATGAACCTTGTCCTTGTGGGTCGGGAAAGAAATATAAGCAGTGCCATGGCAAGTTAGATTAATCAAAGCTATTGCGCTCGTCGGGACTTTGTTAAAAGTAAATTTCATTCAGTCACTTACTGGTTTTGTAAGCTCCTTCATGAAATTTACTTTTGCCTCGTCCTGACTTCGCTCATAACGCTTTTACAGGTAAAGTTTTAAAATAAAAATTTAGTGATTTTGTAGAAAAAATAATGAGTGAAAATTTAACAGTATTACATCCGGTAAAAGGCATAAGAATGTCAGCGGTTTCGGCTGGTATAAAAAAAGCCGGGAAAATTGATGTCGTGCTTTTTGAGTTGTGTGAGGGAGCAACGGTTGCCGGGGTATATACACAGAATGCTTTTTGTGCGGCACCGGTTTTGGTTGCTAAAAAGCATCATGCTTCTAACAGCACACGATATTTTTTAATAAATTCAGGCAATGCCAATGCCGGGACCGGAGCATCTGGCATGCAGGCTGCGATGGATTGTTGCACTGCTGTCGCTGAGCAAACCGGATGCAATTCTGATCAGGTCTTGCCATTTTCAACTGGCGTTATTGGCGCCCCCTTGCCTGTCGAAAAAATCAAAGCGGTTATTCCTGAAGCAGTTTCCAAACTTAGCGGTGAAGCCTGGTCTGAAGCAGCTAAGGGAGTCATGACAACAGATACGGTGCCCAAAGTCTATTCAAAAACTATTGAGCTTGCCGGCAAAGCAGTCACGATCACCGGCATAGCCAAAGGTGCCGGCATGATTAAACCCAATATGGCAACCATGCTGGCTTATATCGCTACCGATGCCAGGATTGAGCAGGAGTCATTACAAACACTTTGCCAGGCTGCTGCCGATCGTTCTTTCAATAGAATTACGGTAGATGGTGATACCTCTACCAATGATTGTTGCATGCTGGTTGCCAGTGCGCAGGGCGGGCTGGTTTATGCAGAAATCACAGAGCAGGAGAAGCAACAATTTACGGCCGTTTTGAATGAAGTTTTTATCAATCTGGCTCAGGCAATTATCAGGGATGCTGAAGGCGCCAGTAAATTTGTGTCGGTTTCAGTTGAGCAGGGAAAAAATACTGCTGAATGCCTGCAACTTGCTTATGCCATAGCAGAATCGCCTTTGGTCAAAACGGCTCTTTTTGCCTCAGACCCTAACTGGGGGCGGATACTGGCAGTGGTAGGTCGGGCCGGTCTGCAGGAACTTGATATCAGTAAAGTCAGTATCTACCTGGATGAGGTATGTATTGTCGAATCTGGTGGTGCCAGTCCGACTTACACTGAGGCTATGGGTCAGGCCGTGATGAAGAAGAATGAAATCTTAATTACGGTTAAATTAAACAGGGGATCTTGCGCCGAGCAGATATGGACCTGCGATTTATCCTACGACTACGTAAAAATTAATGCTGAATACCGCACCTGAACACATTCATGTTGCTGTGGGTATAGTCCGTAATAATTCGGGAGAAGTATTAATCGCTTTTCGTGATCAGCATAAACATCAAGGCGGACTCTGGGAGTTTCCAGGCGGCAAAGTCGAGCTAGGTGAAAGTGTTAGCACTGCTTTGAGTCGCGAACTCGAAGAAGAACTTAATCTCGAGGTGTTGCATGCATCACCACTGTTAAAAATTGAGCATGACTATGGGGATAAAAGAGTCTTGCTTGATGTCTGGCAGGTTGAAGAATTCCAGGGTCAGGCCAGAGGCATGGAAGGTCAGACAATCAGGTGGATAACCCCGGAAAAGTTACCGGACTACGAGTTTCCGGCGGCAAACCTTGAAATAGTTAATTTCATTTTAAAAACGGCTCTGTGAGGGAGTCGCCTTTACTCTTCAAAATTTTCCCAGTCATCAGGTGGTTCTTCGGCCGGGATAGCATTTTTCTCAGTAGCCCAGTCACCAAAATCGATCATTTGGCAACGTTTTGAACAGAAAGGGCGATATTTGGATTCTTCCGCCCAAGGCACCTGCTTGCCGCATTGCGGGCAGGAAACTTGCTTAATTTTTTTTGTGTCCGAGGCTTCGATACTTTCTTCACCACTTTCTTCAATACTTTCTTTGATACTTTTCATGCAGTTTTAGAACTTGTTGTTTTAAGGAGTCCAGATCAGTTTCATTTTCAATGATATCATCTGCCAGTACTAAACGCCGGGCTCTTGGCATTTGTGAATCTATTATTTTTTTTATTTCTTCAGTGTTACTTTGGTCTCTGGCAGTTGCCCGTTTTAGCTGTAAATCTTCGGAACAATCTACCACCAGCACCCTGTTTATAAAATCGTAGTTGCTACTTTCCAGCAGAAGCGGAACGACGATAATAACGTAAGTATTTTTGTGTTGTTTTAATTCCGTTAATACTGCTTGCCTGATTGCGGGGTGCAATAACTCTTCCAGCCAAAGTTTTTTGTCCGAGTCTGAAAAAATGACTTGCCTTAATTTTTTTCGATCCAGATCACCTGTTGGTGAGAGGATTTCATGGCCAAAGTAGTCGCTTATTTTGTTAAGTAGTGCGGAACCTGGTTTTACCAGTTCCCGGCTTAGCTCGTCTGTATCAATAACTGGGACGCCTAAATCTGCAAAGATCTGGCTGACAGTGCTTTTGCCACTACCAATACCACCTGTAAGGCCAATGGTTAAAGGTAAAGACTCTGTTGTTTTCATAATGACTTGAATAGCTACATAAAAATTGCTGTATTGTGTTAAATCCGGTAATCATAAAATCTAAGTAATTCTGTTTGCCTCAGCCAGGCTGGTTAAACCTTTAGCATGCGGTAGCTCGAAGATCATTAAAGCCTTGTAGCCTAGCCATATCAGCTATCTGAATAGTGTTTCCGCCCTCCATTATAATGCGAGAAATACTATCAGTGATAGGAACTACTTCATATATCCCAACTCGCCCCTTATAACCTTCATGACACTTGTCACAGCCTACAGCACCGTATAATTCCATGTTTTCCAGCTGTTCTTCACTAAAACCTTCCTGTAACAATATTTTAGGAGGCAGCCTGATAGGCTTTTTACAGTGATTACACAGCCTCCTGGCCAGACGCTGGGCGATAATCAGTGGTAGACAAAGGCTTCAGGTTTTGCATTATTTATCCACTAAATAAACGAGCTGGAATTCAGCATGACATAGCTGCTCTGAAGGCACAAGCGAGCATCCATAAACTGTGATGCACGTGGAAAAATAAGCAAAACATCGCTGGAATACAGCGTGAGAACTAGACAAAGCGCATAGAAAAATCAACTGCCTGGCAGTGTTTGGTCAGTGCGCCGACCGAAATGTAATCGACCCCGGTTTCTGCAACAGCAACAATATTTTTTTCGTCGTAGCCACCTGATGCTTCCAGTAAGGCTCTGCCTTTATTGATGGCAACCGCCTGTTTTAAATTCTCCAGACTAAAATTGTCCAGCATTACGGTATCGGCTTTTGCCTGTAGCGCAATTTCAAGCTGTTCCAGTGTTTCCACTTCCACCTCAACAGGTTTTTCAGGATCGAAGCGGCGCGCATAGGCGATGGCTTCAGCAATACCACCACAAGCATTGATATGATTTTCCTTTAACAGAAATGCGTCATACAGGCCCATGCGATGGTTATAGCAGCGCCCTTGCGTGACGGCATATTTTTGAGCGAGGCGCAGCCCTGGAATGGTCTTACGGGTGTCCAGAACTTTCACCGCTGTATGTTGCACAAGTTCGGCATAACGTCGGGCAATAGTGGCTGTGCCGGATAATATCTGCAGGAAGTTCAATGCAGTGCGTTCGGCACTGAGAATATTTTTTGCGGAGCCATAAGCTTTGAAAATGAGATCATTGCCCTGGCATTGAGCGCCTTCACTTACTTCCCAGTCTATATCTATGCTCGGATCAATTTGCCTGAACACCTCATTGACCCAGGGTTGGCCACAAATGACAGCCGTTTCCCGGCAGATGACCTGCGCTACAGCCCTTTCTTCCGCAGGAATCAGGGAGACGCTGATATCACCGCTGCCTATATCTTCTTGCAGGGCGCTACGGACATTCGCTTCGAGGTCCTGTAAAAAAAAGTTATCGCTCATGTTGTTCTCTTTTTTATTTGGCTGCTTCATTATAGCTTAGGCCTTTTGTGGTATAACAGAATTATGAAGATTATTAATCACCATCTGGATTGCGCACGTCAGCTGGCTTCTCCAAACTGCAGTAACAGGGAAAATGACGAGATCAGCCTGTTGGTGATTCATAATATCAGTTTGCCTCCCGGTCAGTTTGGGGGCTCCTATATTGATGAGCTTTTTTGCAACGAGCTGGATTGCAGCCAGCATGAATTTTTTAAAGAGCTGGAAGACTTAAAAGTATCGTCACATCTGCTGATTCGAAGAGATGGCGAGATTGTGCAATATGTGCCATTTAACAAGCAGGCCTGGCACGCAGGTATCTCTAATTATGCAGGGCGTGAATGCTGCAATGAATTCTCCATAGGCATTGAACTGGAAGGCACTGATTTTGATGAGTTTACCGAATCTCAATACAGGGCTTTAATTGCTGTCACCCAGGCTTTGCTGGAAGCCTATCCAGAGATGAGTAAAGACAGAATTGTGGGCCATTCGGATATAGCGCCGGGACGAAAAACTGATCCTGGTTCATATTTTGACTGGGCATATTACAAGGGCGGACTGACAGGATAAAAAACGCTCACTACATGGCTATCTTACTGATATATATGACAATTAAATAATCGTCACGATTAAAAATTGCCTTTTTGTAGTAAAACTACACAAATATCTGGCTTTACTGGAAATCAGGCATTAATTTAAGTAGAATTGCGCGCAATTGTAGATTTACTACAGATATTAATAGCAAAGAGAAACCAGAGAATTCAATATGTCCGAGAGTAATAAAGATATTGACCGACAGGAAACGCAAGAATGGGAAGACTCAATTGCATCGGTCATCAAGAACCAGGGGCTGAGCAGAGCACAATTTTTGCTCAAATGCCTGATAAATAAAGCCACAGAAGCTGGTGACCCGCTCCCCCCTGACACTCTCATCACACCTTACCGTAATACCATCCCTGTTTCCGCCGAAGAAAAAATGCCTGGTGATATGTTCATGGATAGAAGCATCCGGGGCATAATCAGGTGGAATGCCATGGCCATGGTAATGCGTGCCAACTTGCTGGCTCTGGATCTGGGTGGACATATCTCTTCCTTTGCATCCAGTGCAACACTTTATGATGTCGGTTTTAATTATTTTTTCCGTGGTGAAACAGAAAACCAGATGGCTGACCTGGTCTTTTTCCAGGGGCATTCTTCGCCGGGGATATATTCACGTTCATTTCTGGAAGGGCGGCTAACTGAAGATCAGCTTAAGCATTTCCGTCAGGAAGTAGATGGTGGCGGGCTATCTTCTTATCCACATCCTCATTTAATGCCTGACTACTGGCAGTTCCCGACTGTTTCTATGGGACTCGGGCCGATACAGGCTATTTACCAGGCCCACGTCATGAAATATCTGGATAACCGGGACCAGGTAAAGCAAGGCGACCGACAGATTTGGTCTTTTATGGGTGATGGCGAGTGTGATGAACCGGAATCCCTGGGTGCCATCAGTCTTGCCGGACGGGAAAAGCTGGGCAATTTGAATTTTGTCGTTAACTGTAATCTGCAACGTCTGGATGGACCGGTACGGGGTAATGGAAAAATCATTCAGGAACTTGAAGGTATCTTCCGTGGTGCAGGCTGGAATGTGATTAAAGTTGTCTGGGGCAGGCATTGGGATGCCTTGCTGGCAAAAGACGAGGACGGCTTATTGCAGGCTCGAATGGATGAAGTGGTAGATGGTGAATACCAGACCTATGTCAGCCGGGGCGGTGCCTATACCCGTGAGCATTTTTTCGGCAAGAGCCCTGAATTATTAAAAATGGTCGAACATTTGTCAGACGAAGACATCATGAATTTGAATCGTGGCGGGCATGATCCGTTTAAAGTATATGCGGCTTACAAGCAGGCAGTAGAAACCACTGACAGGCCAACTGTGATTCTGGCCAAAACGGTGAAAGGTTATGCTTTCTCCGCCGTGGAAGGACAGAACCCGGCACATAACACCAAGAAGCTGAGTCTGGACAGTCTGAAAAATTTCCGTGATCGTTTTGGTATTCCTATTCCAGATGAAAAACTGGAAGAGGTGCCTTTCTACCGTCCGGCAGAAGACAGCCCGGAAATGCAGTACATGCGTAAACGTCGTGAAATGCTGGGTGGTGTCGTGCCGCAGCGCAGAAAAAGCAGTAGCAAGCTGGAAACGCCTGCTCTCAGTGATTTTTCTACTATCACGGAAGGCACGGGAGATCGGGAAATTTCAACCACCATGGCCTTTGTGCGTTTGATATCGGCTTTGGTAAAAGATAAAAAAATCGGCCAACAAATTGTACCGATTGTTCCTGATGAGGCACGTACTTTCGGTATGGAAGGCATGTTCCGTCAGATCGGTATTTATTCTGCGAAAGGCCAGCTTTATGACCCCGCCGATTCAGGGCAGGTGATGTACTACCGGGAAGATGTGAAAGGGCAGATACTGGAAGAAGGTATCAATGAAGCAGGCGCGATGAGTTCGTGGCTGGCTGCGGCGACTTCTTACAGTGTGCATAATTATCCACTGATTCCTTTCTATATTTATTACTCCATGTTCGGATTTCAGCGGGTGGGGGATTTGTGCTGGGCTGCCGGTGACCTGCAGGCAAGGGGTTTTCTGATCGGCGGAACGGCAGGCAGGACAACCCTGAACGGTGAAGGGCTGCAACACCAGGATGGTCACAGCCATATACTGGCAAACACCATTCCGAACTGTGTGACCTATGATCCGACTTATGCCTATGAACTGGCGGTGATCATCCAGGATGGTATGCGCCGGATGTATCAGGAAGATGAATCGGTTTTTTATTACATCACCACCATGAATGAAAACTATGTACAGCCGGAAATGCCAAAAGGTTGTGAAGAAGGCATTAAAAAAGGCATGTACCTGTTGGAAGATGGTGACAGTAAAGCTTATAAAGTTACGTCAAAAGATAAACTGCGCATACGTTTATTGGGCAGTGGCACTATTTTACGTGAAGTGAGAGCTGCTGCAGAAATCTTGCGCAAGGACTACAAGGTCAGTGTTGATGTCTGGAGTGCGACCAGCTTTAACGAACTGGCGCGTGATGGTCAGGCAGCCGAGCGCTGGAATATGCTGCATCCGGAAGAGCAGCCAAAAGTTTCGTATGTTGAAGAATGCCTGTCCTCACAGGAAGGCCCGGTTATTGTTTCAACCGACTATATGAAACTTTACGGGGAACAGATAAGAGCTTTTGTCCCTGCGCCGTTTAAAGTATTAGGCACAGATGGTTTTGGCCGCAGTGATGGCAGACAAAAGCTCAGACACTTCTTTGAAGTGGACAGAAGTTTTATTGTATTAGCTGCCCTGAATGAGCTGGCCAAAGCAGGCAAGATTGAAGCCTCGGTAGTCAGTAAGGCCATCAAGACAATGAAACTGAATCCGGAAAAAGTTAATCCGGTACTGGCCTAGGTTGAGCCAATAAAATAGTAAACAATGCATAATTTAGCGCGTTAGTGTATTAGAACGCAGAAGCGTAAAGTAAAAAGCAGTAAACGAGAATTAGGAGCAAACATTCGTGTCTCTGGAAAAATTAACAATACCTGATTTAGGTGATTCAGAATCGGTCGAAGTCATTGAGGTTCTGGTTTCACCGGGAGATGAGATTCAGGAAAATGATTCTCTGGTTGTGCTGGAAACCGATAAAGCCGCCATGGAAATTCCTGCTACCAGTGCGGGTACGGTTAAGCAAGTGCTGGTGAAAGTCGGTGACATGGTCAGCCAGGGGCATGAAATTGTTGCTCTGGAAACGACAGCGGGTGCTTCAGACGAAGCTGCAGAAACCGAGGCAGTGGAAGAAAAAGCAGAAGAAAATGCAGAAGAAAAAACTGTAGTCAAAGAAACCGAAGCTGAGCCAGCAGCAGCTAAAGATGCCCCCGTAGCAGCAGAAACTTCAGTAACGGAAATTGCGGTGCCGGATCTTGGCACTGATGATGCTGTTGAAGTGATTGATATACTGGTCGCCGTCGGTGATGAGGTGAATGCTGATGATGGTCTGATCACTCTGGAAACAGATAAGGCAGCAATGGATGTTCCTGCACCTTTTAGTGGGAAAATCACTGACATCAAAATCAGTGTAGGCGACAAGGTTTCGACTGGTTCAGTCATTATGTCTGCGGAAACTGCGGCAGCTCCAAAAGTGTCTGTAGCCAGCGAAGCGAGCAAGCCAGCACAGGCAACAGCAGAAGCCAAGACAAATGAAAATAAAGAAACACCTCCACAAACTCCTTCCACGTCATCAAGTCCATCCAATACAGTTAAAACAACAGCACCAAGTTCAACCAGTAAAGATAATTCCGAAGTCTATGCCGGGCCGGCAGTCAGAAAGTTAGCACGAGAGTTAGGTGTTGATCTGACTCAGGTCAGTGGCACCGGGACAAAAAATCGTATTCTGAAAGAAGATGTGCATGACTTTGTGAAAAACCTGATGCAGGGTGGCGGTACTGCTGCCGCTGCTGGTGGAGCATTCAGCCTGCCAACGATCAAGGATATTGATTTCAGTCAGTTTGGTGAAATTGAAGAAGTTGAGATGACTAAGTTGCATCAGGTGACTGCCCGTAACATGGCGCAGAATTGGCTAACCGTGCCACATGTCACGCAATTCGAAGAAGCCGATGTGACTGATCTGGAAGATTTCAGAGCCGCCCAGAAAGCACTTTCAGAAAAGAAAGGCATCAAGCTGTCTCCTTTACCTTTTATTGTGAAAGCCTGTGCACAGGCCTTGCAGGAATTTCCACAGTTTAATGTCTCGCTGCATTCATCCGGGACAAAATATATCCAGAAAAAATATATTCATATTGGTGTCGCCGTCGCAACCCCGGCAGGGCTGATGGTGCCGGTAGTCAAAAATGTTGACCAGAAATCAGTCTGGGAAATTGCTGCAGAAATAGCCGAACTCAGCAATATGGCCAAAGAGCGTAAACTGACCAAAGAGTTGATGGAAGGTGGCTGTTTTACAGTTTCCAGTCTGGGGAATCTGGGCGGAATTGGCTTTACACCTATCGTCAATGCCCCGGAAGTCGCAATTCTGGGTGTGTCCAAAACCATGGTTAAACCGGTGTGGATGAATAATGAATTTTTACCACGCAAGATGCTGCCGTTCTCGCTGTCTTATGACCATAGAGCGGTGAATGGGGTTGATGGCGGGATGTTCTGTCAGTATTTGAACGGCCTGTTATCTGATATTCGTCTGATGGTTTTATAAGGATTAACTATGCCTTCATTTGATGTAGTTTCTGAAGTTGATATGCACGAAATGACCAACGCTGTGGATCAGGCTCAGCGGGAAATCACCAATCGCTTTGATTTCAAGGGTGTGGATGCTTCTTTTGAATTAACAGACACAGAAATTATCATGACGGCGGAAGTGGATTTTCAGACCCAACAGATGCTAGATATCCTGCGTAATAAAATGGCTAGTCGCAAGCTGGATGTTAAAGCCTTGAAGCTGGGAGAAGTGGAAATTTCCGGTCAGCGTGCGATTCTGAAAGCGGCTGTACAGCAGGGTATAGAATCGGAAACAGCGCGTAAGATTGTTAAAAAAGTTAAAGATCAAAAGATGAAAGTGCAGGTTGCCATTCAGGGTGAAAAACTCAGGGTGACGGGTAAGAAGCGCGATGATTTGCAAGAGGTGATTGCTGTCCTAAAAGAAGATGATTGGGGATTGCCACTGCAATTCAACAATTTCCGCGATTAGCGTCTATTACACTCGTTTACTCTTCGTTGCTGAGCCTTTTTGGTTCAGTCATTTACTGGTCGCGTAAACTCCTTCCCCAAAAAGGCTCAGCGCCTCAATTAAACTTCGCTCATAACGACGCTGATTAAATTTCCTGTGCTCGCGACGGCACATTAAAGTTTAAGTTAGTTTTTAATAGGATTTTGCTGAAGCTAAAAAGCTCTGCGCCTCGACTAAATTACGCTCATAACGACGCTTGTAGGGTTGGAGTCTTTATTCATGCACACAGCGAAAGTTGACTATAAACTTTTTGTG
>Ga0255760_10000720_pt1 | contig 33033 bp, 37 predicted proteins | sample 071ome_25_FD_179960 | JGI IMG/M metagenome (GOLD analysis project Ga0255760, IMG submission 179960) | Coastal salt marsh microbial communities from the Groves Creek Marsh, Skidaway Island, Georgia - 071410BT metaG (version 2) | ecosystem: Environmental > Aquatic > Marine > Intertidal zone >...
CTAACTTTTTAGTCTCTATCTCACACTATCGAAGGGCAGAAACGCATGGAACAGATTCTCGCCAATGGAATCTACTTAGGTTCGCAATACGCCATGATTGCACTTGGCCTGACGCTTATTTTTGCATTGATGAACGTACTCAATTTTGCACATGGCCAGATGTACGTTCTTGGTGGGTTTGTCACCTACACAATATACGGCCAGCTTGGATTTCCATTTTTGACGGGACTCGCCATGTCCTGCCTCACCCTTTTTCTTTTGGGCGCTTTGATTGAGCGCTTCCTGTTCGCGCCTGTGATCAGGCGGTCCTCACGGGAAGAAAGCACCATGCTTTTGGCCGCTGGACTCGCATTTTTCTTCGACGCCGTCATTCTCTTACTGTTCGGTGAGAAGCAGCGCGGCGTGCCAAAGATCATGGACGGTGTCTTTAACTGGGATTTCCGTTTAATCATGCCCTATGACCGAATTTTGATCTGCGTGCTCGCCATCGTGGCGACTGTGAGCTTTATTCTTTTCATGCAGTATTCAAAAACAGGGCGTGCACTCAGAGCATTAGCTCAAGATCGCGTCGCTGCCCAATTGATGGGCGTCAATGTTGAACACTATTCAATGATTGGATTTGCGTTAGGCGCCATGCTGGCCGGTTTGGTTGGTGGCTTACTTGTCACGATTACTGGGATCAATCTTGGCATGGGTGGCCCCACCTCCATCAAAGCATTCATGATGGTGATGATTGGCGGAGCAGGGGTGATCTCAGGAGCGATTGCCGGTGGAATTATCTTGGGGTTTCTTGAAGCGATTGGTCTGTCGGTTCTCTCCCAATACGGTGATATCACCTATCTACTCATTTTTGTGTCATTGATGATCTTTTTGGCCATTCGCCCTCAAGGGCTGATGGGCAAGCCTTGGGGATAAGCGAATGAACTCTTTGTCCAAATTACAGCTCCTCGGAATTCTCGGATTCTTCATCGCCATTTTCGGAATTGTTCCAGTTGCGATTGAGGCCTTAGGCCGCAACGATCTCTATTTCACCCTGACATCTGTTGGGCTTCTTGCGATTGCCAGCGCTGGAGTCTGGCTGACGTTTTACATCGGAAGAATCAACATCGGCCAGGGGGCATTTGCGCTACTTGGCGCCTATGTGTCGGCAATTTTAGTGACGAAATTTGACATCTCGTTCTGGTTCAGTCTGCCTGTTGCTGGGCTATTTGCGGCAGTGGTTGCGATCTTGATTGGATTGCCCATTTTGCGATTGCGAGGTGTGTATTTCGCGATGATCACGCTGGTGTTGACTCAGGTATTTACACTCACAGCCCTCGCGTTACCGATTACCAATGGTGCAAAAGGAATTACGTCGATTCCGCTGCCTGGAGCATTGTCAGTGTTTGGAATCACATTGATTCCTGACTTTTCAACACTTCAAAATCCACGGCAGGCTTTTTACTTTGCTACCGGGGTTCTCTTGGTCCTCACCTTTGCTGCCATGTATCGATTGGTGAATTCTCGACTCGGCCACTTGTGTCGCTCAATGCAACAAAACGAAGAGTTAGCGAGTTCGATTGGTGTTAACGTGCCTTATATCCGGGTCGTCATCTACGCCATCTCATCTTTTTTCGGTGGGATCGGCGGTGCGATGTTCGGCTCAATTGCTCAGTCTGTCTATCCATCGAGTTTCCAGGTGGTCGATAGCGTGAATTTCATGCTCAACTGTTTCCTCGGTGGCTTAGGTTACGTCTTTGGACCGATGCTTGGCACATTAGTGCTGTATTTCGGATGGGACTTGTTATTTGAGTTTGGCAAATATCAATTGCTGATCTATTCCAGTTTGCTGATTATTTTGATGTTAGTTCTGCCCAACGGTTTACTCAGCCTAAGACTACCAAAACGTAAGGGGAATTCTTGATGAGTGCCTTACTTGAAGTTCGCAACGTCACCAAAAAATTTGGCGGTTTAACAGCTAATAACGATGTGTCGTTTGCGGTCGAGGACAATGAAATTCTGTCGGTCATTGGACCCAATGGGGCTGGCAAATCGACCTTGTTCAAAATGATTTCGTCGTTTCTTCCGGTCACCAGTGGTGAAGTTCTCTATCGCGGTGAGCGCATCTCTAACCTAAAGCCTCATATCGTGGCCAGAAAAGGCGTCGTTCGAACCTTTCAAGAAACCACAATTTTTAAATCCATGACGGTAAGAGAAAGTGTCATTGTCGCTCAGCACCTAAGATCGAAGGCCACATTGGCGGGTTACTTCTGGGGATCTCGAGTGGCGCAAGATGACATTGTGCAGTTTGGTGAGAGCGCTGATGACCTCATTCATTTTTTAGGTCTCTCTCAGATTGCCAATGAGCAGGCATCGAATTTACCTCAGGGGCATCTTCGCGCCTTGGGTATCGCCATTGGAATGGCGACGAATCCCAATGTGCTGTTATTGGATGAACCCTTTGCAGGAATGAATCATGACGAGACCATGCAAATGGTCGACCTTGTCAGGAAAGTTCGGGACGATCGTGGAGTGACGGTCATGTTGGTAGAGCATGATATGCCGGCGGTGATGCGTATTTCTGATCGGATTGTTGTGCTGAATTTCGGAGAAAAAATTGCGGAGGGTACACCTGCAGAAATCCAAAGTGACGAGCGTGTGATTGAAGCCTATCTAGGCAGTGCAGACGACGAGATAGGAATCTAAGTCATGGATAAGATGTTGGAATTTAACGACGTTGAGCTCTACTACGATCATGTGTATGCCTTGAAGGGGGTTTCGATTGATCTGTCCAAAGGTGAAACGGTTGCATTGATTGGTGCCAACGGCGCAGGGAAATCATCGATCTTGCGTGCCATTACGGGATTGGCAAAGCTCCATTCGGGAAGCATTTATTTCGAAGGTGAGCGAATTGACGGATTGAAGGCTGCCTCGATTGTCTCCCGAGGAATCGCGATGGTGCCAGAGGGGCGACGGGTATTTCCGTTCATGAGCGTGAAAGACAATTTACTGATGGGGGCCTTTCAACGGAAATCAGGACCAGAGATCCGTGAGTCACTCGATCGAGTCCTTGAAAGATTTCCACGGTTAAAGGAACGATTTACACAGACCGCCGGCACACTCTCAGGTGGAGAGCAGCAAATGATGGTGATCGGCCGCGCATTGATGGCGAAGCCGAAATTATTACTACTGGATGAGCCGTCCCTTGGGATCGCGCCCAAGCTTGTGCAGGATATTGCACGATCCATCGTGCAAATTAATCGAGAGGAAGGTGTGTCGGTTCTATTGGTGGAGCAAAATTCGAGAATGGCCCTATCGATCTCAAACCGTGCTTATGCGATGAGTACCGGAAATGTCGTGATCGAGGGCGAATCAAAGGCGCTGCTTAATGACGACCGGATTAAGGCTGCTTACCTTGGGGTTGAGGTTTAGGAGGGGTGATGAAGATTTTATTGATTAACCCCAATACCACGGAGTCAATGACTCGCAAGGCTGAGATCGCAGCACAAAAGGTGGCACGGCCTGACACGCAGATTATTGCGACGAATTCAAAAATGGGACCCTCGAGCATTGAGGGATTTTATGATGTTGCCTGTTGTCTTCCTGGTCTTCTGAAGGAAGCATCAAGATTCAGCGCGATCGATGCTGTGATTGTGGCATGCTTTGATGATACGGGATTGGACGCGCTCCGCTGTCAGCTGTCTGTTCCTGTGATCGGGATTGGTGAGGCGGCCTATCATGCGGCTGCGATGGTTGCTTATAAATTCTCGGTAGTGACCACCCTGAGTCGATCAATCGCTGGGATTTCCGATAATCTGAATCGTTACGGGTTAAGTGCCAAATGTGTCAGCGTGCGAGCGACTGATATTCCGGTATTAAAGCTCGAAGAAAAGGATCCGGAGACCATTCAGATATTACGATCAGAGATGACAGCGGCGATTGAAATGGATCACGCTGAGGCGATCGTTTTAGGCTGCGCGGGGATGGCTGATCTCATGTCTGATTTATCCAGAGAGTTTGGGATTCCCGTCATTGATGGCATCGCATGTGCAGTTGGATTTGCAGAAGCCTTGGTTTCTGCTGGTATCTCGACCTCGAAGTTGCGGACTTATGCGTATTCGCCTGATAAGTGTGTTGATCTCTCTTAACTGACCAAGAGGATTGTTTTCGTTTTTGGTTTTTTTGATAGCAACATTGTCAAATAAAAACAGATAATCAAGAGACTGACATCAGCGATACTAAGTGCTTGGATAAGGAGATTGCATTTGGACAACAATTACCCTCGCGATTTGATTGGTTATCGAGGTCAACCGCCACACGCCAACTGGCCTAACAAAGCCCGAATTGCTGTGCAGTTTGTTTTGAATTACGAGGAAGGTGCTGAGAACTGTAAGTTGCATGGCGATCCGGCCAGCGAGATGTTTCTGTCTGAGATTATTGGTGCTCAACCCTTTGAAGGTCGTCGACATCTATCGATGGAATCGATCTATGAGTATGGTTCGCGTGCCGGTGTTTGGCGGATTTTAGAGCTGTTTCGATCACGCGAAGTCCCCTTAACCGTCTTTGCTGTAGCGATGGCCATGGAGCGTCACCCCGAGGTGATCGAGGCCTGTCTGAAAGCGGGTCACGAAATTGCCAGTCATGGCTACCGCTGGATCAACTATGATGGGTTTTCCGAATCGCTTGAGCGCGAGCATATGGAACGTGCGATTGAGATTCACCAGCGTGTGACCGGACAAAAACCGGCAGGCTGGTATACCGGCCGGACCAGCGAACATACCCGTCGTTTGGTGGCTCAGTATGATCACTTTGAATACGATGCTGACGATTATTCGGATGATTTGCCATTTTGGAGTCGGATCGAGACACAACGACCACATTTGGTGGTGCCCTATACCCTCGATACGAACGATATGCGCTTTGCGACTCCGCAGGGGTTTCATACCGGCGAGCAGTTCTATCAGTACTTAAAAGATGCGTTTGATGTGTTGTATGCCGAAGGTGAATCATCGCCGAAAATGCTGTCGATAGGTCTGCACTGTCGGTTAATTGGACGGCCGGCCCGCTTTCAAGCGTTACAACAGTTTTTGGATTATGCGTTAAGTCATAAGCAGGTATGGATTCCACGTCGGATCGATATCGCAAGACACTGGGTGACAGAGCATCCTTATAAGGATCATGCTGCATGAATACAACGCCCTATCCGAGCCAACTAGAGTTGGCGGAATTTATCCGTCTCTTTGGGAGTATTTACGAGCATTCGCCTTGGGTGGCTGAAGCAGTCTACCCACAGGTAACGCCTGGGACGGATCCGCTGTCGATCGCCTCTCTGATGGAAACGATTGTAGAGACAGCTTCGGATCAGCAAAAGCTCGATCTGCTGAGGGCGCACCCAGATTTGGCTGGACGCTTAAGTTTGGCTGAACTCACCGAATCTTCGCGTGCAGAGCAAACGGGAGCAGGTCTGGATCAATGTTCGCCGGATGAGCTGAAAGAATTTCAACAGTTAAATCGCGAGTATCTTAAGAAGTTTGGGTTTCCGTTTATTTTTGCGGTGAAGGGCTTTCATCGAACCGATATTTTGGAAGCATTTAGGCAGCGGGTGGAGCACCACCCTGACGAAGAATTGAAGACGGCAATCGAGCAAGTCCATCGAATTGCACGATTACGGCTGGAGACCATAGCCAATGAGCGTTGAATCAAACTTACCTGAGTTCGCTCAGGATGCAGTCAATCTCGCGAGTGAAAAACTCGGCGCAGTCGCTGTTGACTGTAGCGATGATTTTTTTGCAGAGAAGCAGCGGTTGCTGTCTGATGCGGAGCCGGAATTCCACAAAGGACGATTTGATGCACACGGTCAGTATATGGATGGCTGGGAATCGAGACGTCGACGCAGTGGTGGCTTTGACTGGTGTGTGGTGCAGTTGGCAGTTCCTGGAATCATTGCTGGATTCGACATCAATACGGCCCACTTTACGGGTAACTATCCCCCGGGTGCATCGATTCAGGGTGCCTCAAGCATCGACCGGCCCGCGGATGATGACTGGGTTGAACTCTTGGATGAAGTGAGTCTTCAAGGAAACTCGCATCATTTTTTTGCAGCCCTAACGCATGACGAACCCATCCGTTGGGTTCGTTTGAATATCTACCCCGATGGTGGCGTGGCTCGTTTGAAAGTCTATGGGCAGCCTGTGGCAGATGAAGTGAAGCCAGGTGCTGAACTTGAGTTATCGGCGCTGAAACTCGGCGGGAAAATTGTCGCCTACTCAGATGCTCATTATGGGAATCCAGAGGTCATTTTGACCCCAGGTCGAGGTGTGAATATGGGCGATGGCTGGGAGACAGCACGTCGGCGAGTTCCTGGAAATGAATGGATTATCGTTAAGCTTGGTGTGCCTGGGGTGATTGAGCGGGTTGAAGTGGATACGGCACATTTTAAAGGGAATTACCCTGGCGGTTGTTCGTTGCAGGCGGCATCCATGCCCAATCTGGGGAAGGATGCGATCGTCACACAGGCAATGTTTTGGGATGAAGTGCTTGCTTATGAGCCTCTGACAGCGGATGCGATTCATCCGTTTCAAGTTGCGAGTGATGCACCGGTCACGCATGTGAAGCTTAACACCTATCCAGATGGTGGAATCTCACGACTACGGATTTTTGGGAAGGCCATCTGATGCATATGATCCAACCAGAACCTCTCACCCGAGAGGCCTTTGCGCCATTTGGCGACGTCATTCAGATCGAGGGAGCAAAGCAATTTGAGATTAATTCAGGCTATACAACTCGAGTGCATGATCTGATTGATATTCAATTGGCTGGTGAGAACGCACGGGCGCAAATGAGTTTCTTTTTGGGCCGACCTCGACCACTGGAAATCACTATGCTTGAAAAGCATCCGCTCGGCAGTCAGGCGTTCTATCCATTGGATGACAAACGGTGGCTTGTGGTGGTTGCTGATGAGCCTCGGAGTGACTGTGTGCGTGCGTTCTGGGCAACCGGATGCCAAGGGGTCAATTACTATCGAAACATCTGGCATCACCCCTTATTGGTTCTAGAGCCGCAACAGTTTGTGATCATCGATCGGGCGGGCGACGGGCAGAATTGTGACGAACAAAGCCTCGATATGACGGTAGGTCTCAATTTCGATTAGTGCTTGTTGTGCACACTGCACTGTCTTGGGGCAGACACTGATCAGTTGTCCGATCGAGTGCACCATGATTGGCCGCGAGACCAGACTTGAACCGCAGTCAATACTAAAAAATATCGAATTAACAATGGATTAGTAACCCCCACGTCGTGTTGGCATATCCTCTGCTTCAAGAGGTTATGAGTAGTGTTGCTCATATCTCAAAATGGAGAGTCTTATGCAAAACATGTTCAAACGCATCGCGATGGTGGCTTCGACGACTTTGTTGATGTCTGCATCGGCATGGGCGGCAAATCCGACATTAAAGATAGGGTTTGTTGGCGTCACCAGCGGACCAGCGGCAGCGTGGGGGATTTCTAACCAGCGTTCGATGGAGACACGTGCTGCTTGGTTAAATGAAATGGGCGGCGTCAAAATTGGCGGCACCACCTACGACATTGAAATTGTGTCCTTTGATGATCAGAAAGATCCGAAGCGTGCGATTGCTGGGATGGAAAAAATGGCCCAAGAAGGCATCCATTATGTGGTTGGACCAAATGTGGATGATGGCGCTGCGGCGGTCAGACCGGTCGCTGAGCAAAACGGGATCATGTACTTTCCCTATGCATTTCCAAAGGAGTTGTACGCTCCCCCTGCGAGTAATGCCGTACTCGGCATGATCGCTAACTACCAATCGGGTCCGGCGATCTATAAGTATCTCAAGGAGAATAAGGGTGTCAAAAACGTCGCTTTTGTTGCAGCGAATGAGTCTGATCCACTCAGTCAGCGCGACGGTGGTGTTGCCGCAGCCAAGGCTTTGGGTCTCAATGTCGTCTCAGATAACGTGACTTATCAGGTCGATACGACTGACTTTACCCCCGTGCTTACTCCGGTGATGCGAGCACGTCCAGATCTTCTGGTCCTCTCAGGCGTTGCTCCGGCTAATGCACCGCAGTTAATCCGCTCTGCTCGCGAGTTGGGCTATCAAGGTTTGATCTCAACGGAAACGGCTCAAGACGCAGCTGTGTTGAAGGAAGGCGCTGGCGACTTAGCCAACGGATTTATCTCGGTCGGTGGTGCATCAACCCCTGAAATTGCATCCGATGCAATGAAGGAGTTTGTCGCACGCTACACCAAAATGTTTGGTGAATATAACGACGAATCGAACACAAAGGTGTACGCGTTGGAGTACATCATTGAAACGTTGAAGGCGAACCCGAAAGCGATCGATGACGTCAATGCGTTCAAGAAAACGATGGATACTTTCTCGGCTCCTAATCCCTTCATGAAGGGAAATAGCTCGATGAAGTATGTGGGGATGACTTCATTTGGACAAAAGCGTCAAGTGTTTGTTCCGATGGTCGTGAACGAATATCGAAACGGGACGTTCGAAACCTTGTTTATCGCTGAGGTCGACTGATTGAATCAGTCATTTTCGGGCTGATCACTTCGTGTGATCAGCCTAACTTTTTAGTCTCTATCTCACACTATCGAAGGGCAGAAACGCATGGAACAGATTCTCGCCAATGGAATCTACTTAGGTTCGCAATACGCCATGATTTTATTGGCCTCAACGGTTGCAGCAGCGGAGGCTAGTGAACTGCCAAAGAGACGAGTGGTAATAATGTTATGAACCAGTGCTTGCCCTTGGACCAGAACTCAACATGGAAAGCGCGACTGCAGTGTGACTTTCATCGGGCGAGTACGGGAAAAACAGAATTGGCTCGCCTCGCCCATGAAGGTCCTCTGCGCGTGCAAAAATTGTTTCATGACGAGGATCTGGCTCACTGTTATTTGCTACATCCTCCAGGCGGGATGGTCTCAGGTGATGATTTAGCCTGTCGATTTCGTGTGCATTCCGATGCCCATGTGCTACTGACGACTCCTGCGTCAGGAAAGCTGTATCGCTCAAGGGAGAATGGTTCACTGCAAACCGCAGACGCACAATTGTCGGTAGACCCAGGAGCGTTTTGCGCTTATTTGCCGCAAGACACCATTATTTTTGATCGTGCACAAGGGTCGCTGAATACGCAGGTTTCGATCGCCGCCAATGCCACTTTCTTGGGATGGGAGCATTTGGTCTTTGGCCGATTCGCGGGCAATTATCCATTTACGCAAGGACAGATTTCCCAATCATTGACGATTCATCGGCAGTCGCAACTGCTTTACCGCGATCATCTTCAAATCACTCCTCGTGTGATTCATGAGATCAGCGGTCTGTCGGCGATGACTAGCTTTGCTTCCCTCATTCTGGTGTTGCCCGATACCTTTGATACCACCGAGGCGCTCCTCGCTGATTGCCGTGATGGATTACGTGATTTCTCGGGGATTTCAGGGGCGACGGCTATTCGACCACATTTAGTCAGTATTCGATTGCTGAGTGATCGAGCAGAAACAACCCGGATGGCGCTTGAGAGCTTGTGGTTGATCATCGCGCAACACTTACTTAAACGATCGGTTCAACTTCCAAGAATTTGGAGAACATAAGATGGAATTAACGCCTCGTGAAAAAGACAAACTCATGTTGTATACCGCAGGCTTAGTTGCTGAGCGCAGGCTCGCACGAGGCCTTCAACTGAATTATCCAGAAGCCGTCGCTTTAATCAGTTTAGAGATTTTAGAGGGTGCTCGAGATGGACGATCGGTGGCTGAGTTGATGCAGCTTGGCCGTACTGTGATCACTCGAGACCAAGTGATGGAGGGAGTTGCTGACATGGTCGACGAAGTGCAAGTTGAGGCGACCTTCCCAGATGGCACCAAACTCGTCACCGTGCATGAACCCATTCAGGAGGTCTTGCAGTCATGATTCCCGGAGAAGTGCGCATTCAGCAAGGTGATCTGATCTTAAATGAGGGGCGTGAGACCAAGTCCATGACCGTCGCCAATACCGGAGATCGTCCGATCCAGATTGGCTCGCATTACCATTTTTTTGAAGTGAACCCATGCTTGGATTTTATACGTGAAGAAGCCAAGGGATTTCGACTGAATATCGCCGCTGGAACTGCAATCCGGTTTGAGCCGGGGCAAGAGAGAACCATTGAACTGGTGGCTCTGTCAGGACAACGGGAAGTCTATGGATTCAGAGGCATGGTGATGGGTTCGTTGGGGGATTCCAAATGAGGATTTCAAGGCAAACCTATGCAGAGTTATATGGGCCAACCGTGGGGGATACGGTTCGGCTTGGCGACACCAATTTATGGATCACTCCGGAATCGGACACAGCAGTTCCGGGTGATGAGGTCACTTTTGGTGGTGGCAAAGTCATCCGAGACGGCATGGGGCAATCGCAACGGCCGAGCCATGAGTGCATGGACCTTGTCATCACCAATGCGCTCATTGTGGATTATTGGGGCATTGTGAAAGCCGATGTTGGCGTTAAAAACGGACGAATAGCAGCGATTGGAAAAGCGGGAAATCCGGATATTCAGCCGCAAGTGACCGTGATTATTGGTCCTGGAACTGAAGTCATTGCCGGTGAGGGGAAGCTATTAACCGCCGGTGGGATCGACTCACATATTCATTTCATTTGTCCGCAACAGATCGATGAGGCCCTGTCTTCGGGGATCACAACCATGATCGGTGGTGGCACGGGTCCGGCCACTGGAACCAACGCCACGACTTGTACGCCAGGGCCATTCAATATGGAAATGATGATGCGTGCAGTTGAAGGTCAACCGATGAACTTTGGCTTCCTGGGCAAAGGTAATTCGAGTCATCGTGAACCGCTGATTGAGCAGGTGAAAGCAGGTGCTTGTGGGTTGAAACTTCACGAGGATTGGGGAACGACACCGCAAGCCATTGATACCTGTTTATCCGTTGCAGACGAAACAGATACCCAGGTTGCAATTCATACCGACACCTTGAATGAGTCAGGATTCGTGGAAGAGACGTTAAAGGCCATTGGTGGTCGAACCATTCACACCTACCATACCGAAGGTGCTGGTGGTGGCCACGCGCCCGACATCATCAAAGCAGCCGGTCTGCCTAATATCTTGCCATCATCGACAAATCCGACACGCCCCTACACGGTGAATACCGTTGATGAGCATTTAGACATGTTGATGGTTTGCCATCACCTGTCGCCGAATATTCCAGAAGATGTTGCATTTGCGGACAGTCGGATTCGCAAGGAGACGATTGCGGCCGAGGATATTCTGCATGACAAGGGTGCATTCAGCATGATCGCGTCCGATTCTCAGGCCATGGGTCGCGTCGGTGAGGTGATCACTCGAACTTGGCAGACCGCACACAAAATGAAAGATCAGTTTGGATCCCTGGAGTGGGATCCGGATTGGAACGATAACTTTCGAGCAAAACGGTACATCGCCAAATACACGATTAATCCAGCGATCGCTCATGGGATTGCGCACGAAGTTGGGTCAATTGAAGTGGGAAAAATGGCTGATCTCGTGCTCTGGAAACCCGCATTTTTCGGAACCAAACCCTCTTTGATTTTAAAGAGTGGGTTTATCGTGTCTGCTCCGATGGGTGATCCCAATGCATCCATTCCAACACCTCAACCGGTGCATTATCGAACCATGTTCGGGGCAATGGGGTCGAGTGCGGATCGGTTATCGGCGACGTTTGTGTCGGCATTGTCGTTGGCGCAAGACAATCAATGGATGTCGGCAACGAATCGGCAGTTGATTGCTGTGAAGAACATCCGTTCAGTGACCAAAGCGAACATGATTCTGAATGACTATCAACCCACAATTGAAGTCGACCCCGAGACTTATGAAGTCCGGGCTGACGGTGAGCGATTGGTGTGTGAGCCCGCGACGTCTTTGCCGCTTGCTCAGCGTTATTACTTATTTTGATGGAGACTGCTGATGCTCGAATTGACTGAAAAAATCGACCAAGCCGATCGCTATGATGTTGTTATCTCACTGGATTACGATGCGCGTAAACGAGGCCGACTCAAGGTCTTAACCGATTCTGGCGAAGAGGCGGGTTTATTTCTTGAACGGGGTCAGGTGCTGACCGATGGGGATTGTTTGAAAGCTGTCGATGGTCGGGTTGTGCTGGTTCAGGCGGCTCCGGAGCGGTTAGTCGAAGCCTCAACTTCAGATCCTTTGTTATTTGCAACCATTTGTTATCACCTCGGTAATCGACACACCCCTGTTGAAATCGGACCAGGATGGGTGTGTTTTCAGCCGGATCATGTGCTTGCCGAGATGTGCCATGCTTGGGGTCTTGAAGTCTCGGAAGTCGATCAACCCTTTCATCCAGAGAGCGGTGCTTATGGGAAGCATTCCAAGCATCATCATGACTGACACTGGTGCTTTGATTCAGGCGATGCATTTGTTTTCGCCAAGCCTTCCGATCGGTGCCTTTGCTTTTAGCCAGGGACTTGAGGCCGCCATCGAATCCGGCCGTGTCCGTGATTCAGAAACACTGACCGAATGGTGTCGCGGTGTGATGTGCCATTCATTATCGAGTCTTGATGGTCACTACGCTCGGTTGGCATACCGAGCAGTTTCGCAGTCACAATTTGTCGAAATGAATGCTGAGTTGCTTGCATCACGCGAAACCCGAGAGTTATTGCTCGAGGACACATTATTGGGTTCGGCATTAAAGAAATGGGCTGTCGATCAGGCGATCGATGTCCCGGATGCGACAGAATATTCTCTGATCTGTTTATACGGATGGATCGCCTCACGATTGGACATCCCGGAGGACTGGATGGTCGCCAGCATCCTCTGGACTTGGCTCGATAACCAAATGGTGGTGGCGGCGAAGGCAATTCCACTGGGTCAAAATGCCTTACAAGGCGTCTTAAAGACGCTGAAGCCGCTGGTTGCTGACTGTGTGCAGCAGTCTTGTCTTGCAATTGGCACAGTGGCGCACAGCACGGTTCCACTACTGACGATATTGAGCGCCCAACACGAAACTCAATATTCCCGACTTTTTCGTTCCTAGGAGATGGATATGCAGGCATTACGCGTTGGAATTGGAGGTCCTGTTGGATCTGGGAAAACCGCACTGACTCTCAATTTATGTCGGGTCATGCGCGAGCATTACGACATGGCTGTTGTCACCAATGACATTTACACCCATGAGGATGCTCAGTTTCTCACTCGACATGGTGCGCTTGAGCAGGACCGGATTTCTGGGGTGGAAACAGGCGGTTGTCCGCATACCGCGATTCGTGAGGATGCCTCGATGAATCTTGCGGCAATCGATGCGTTGCAACAGCGGCATCCAGATCTTGAATTGGTGATTGTTGAATCTGGTGGAGATAACTTAAGTGCCACTTTTTCTCCAGAATTGTCGGACCTGACGATCTATGTCATCGATGTCAGCGCGGGCGACAAAATTCCGCGAAAAGGTGGTCCTGGAATCACCAAGAGTGACTTGTTGGTGATTAACAAAGTGGATGTCGCTCCGTTGGTTGGTGCTTCACTGGAGGTCATGGACCGTGATGCGAAGTTAATGAGAGGGGAACGGCCTTTTGTGTTCAGCAATATGAAAACAGGACAAGGGTTGCAGGAGATTCTGGAATTCATTGTCGATCAAGGCATGCTGAAGCCGAATACTATTCAAATTCTTGAGGAGAATCTGTCATGAAAAAATTGATAATCGTGTGGTTGATGTCACCCATTGTTGTTGCGCATCCAGGGTACGATCACGCGGGACTTCTGGCTCATGGCGTTGCAAACCCTGATCTTCCAGTGATGCTATTGGTTGTAGTTGCAGTCAGTGGCGTCTGGGGTCTGAGATTTCTGAAGCGAGCATCCCGATCGCTCGTCTGATGCATGCGACTTTAGTTGAGTGAGTATTTAAAGAGCAGATGCGTACCCTCGAGGTTGGGTTGCGCTTCTTTGCGAATTGCAATCCGATCTTTGCGTGCTCACAACAATAATTCGCCTCGAATCAGATGAGGTTAAAGGAGAAAAGAAAATGGCTGTAGAAAAGCTATCGGCAGAGGATTTACGGAATCCAGATTCCGTGCCACCCATGAGGCAGGCAATTCCGCTTGGACTTCAACACGTTCTAGCGATGTTTGTTAGTAACTTTACCCCGGCAATCATTATTGGCTTGGCGGCTGGATTCAGTTTCGGGTCTCCAGATCTGGTGTACTTAATCCAGATGTGTATGTTGTTTGCAGGGATCGCGACATTGTTTCAAACCATCGGGTTTGGTCCCGTTGGGGCGCGTCTCCCGATCATGCAAGGCACCAGTTTTGCGTTTATCCCAGTGATGATTCCTGTGGTCAAAACCGCCGGATTAGGAGCATTGTTTGGTGGGATTATCATTGGTGGTCTGTTCCATGCCTTTTTGGGGACCTTTGTTGCCCGTATTCGTAATCTTCTCCCGCCGTTGGTCACAGGCTTGGTTGTGGTCTCGATCGGGCTTGCGTTATTACCGACGGGAATTAAATATGCCGCCGGTGGTGTGCCTTTGATGGGGAAGCCAGAGTTCGGCGGATTTGATCATTGGTTCCTCGCGTTGGTCGTGATTTTGGTGTCCTTGGGCCTGAAATTTTTCGCTCGCGGGATGCTATCCACAGCAGCAATTCTATTGGGCTTGATCGCTGGATATTTGGTGGCAATTCCGATGGGTATGGTGAATTTTGGGAATATCGCCAAGGCCTCTTGGTTTGCGCTTCCGAATCCATTGAACTTCGGGATCGAATTCAACGCGGCAGCGATCATCGGCATCATGTTGATCAGCATTGTCAGTGCGGTTGAAACCGTGGGTGATATCTCTGGAGTGACCAAGGGTGGTGCTGGTCGAGAAGCCACTGATAAAGAGCTTTCAGGAGGCACTTTTGCCGATGGTCTTGGAACAGCGTTGGCTGGGTTTTTTGGTGCACTTCCCAACACTTCATTTAGTCAGAACGTAGGCTTGATTGCTCTTACTGGAATCATGAGCCGAGTGGTGGTGACGTTGGGCGCTGTGTTTCTCATCATTTGTGGCTTGGTTCCAAAGATCGGTGCGTTGATCTCCTCGATGCCAATCGCAGTTCTTGGCGGTGGTGTTGTTGTTATGTTCGGCATGGTCGTTGCGGCCGGTATCAACATGTTGTCTGATGTTGTCTGGACACGGAGAAATATGGTGATTCTTGCTGTTGCGCTATCTGTTGGTCTTGGCTTACAGGCTGTCCCAGAGGCACTGCAACACCTACCTTCAACGATGAAAGTGTTACTGAGTTCTGGTTTGTTGCCAGTTGCATTTATCAGCATTGTGTTGAATGCCATACTGCCTGAAGTGGACGATAAGTCTGCGCTCTAATAAAGCGTTGTAGCGAGATAAAAAGCCACCTTTGCGGTGGCTTTTTTATGTGTAAATTTCTACCAATGTGCCCGGTTTTTATTGACCACAACAGTACAAGAAAAACATCGAAATCGTAGTATAAGAATACCTATACTAATTTTTTAGCGGTAAAAATCTCTAGAAGTATAGATTTTAAGAGGAAAATTGGCGCGCTCGAGAGGATTCGAACCTCTGACCGCCTGGTTCGTAGCCAGGTACTCTATCCAGCTGAGCTACGAGCGCGTCAAGGGGCTGAATACTAATAACTTCCTGATAAATTGCAACCCAAAATCTTTCTTTAGCCTTTTTCTCTGTAGTCGTCCTCGGAAGCTGTTCGAGTAAACTCCCTTTATTAGGGTTTGGTTGGCTTGCTTGTTGCACGGATGTAAATCACAGTCAGGAATTAAGAAAAGGAGAACTTGATGTTGATTGCGTTAACTCAGTTATTGTTTTGTCAACTGATGGGTGAAGTCATCGCTCGAGCATTTGATTTGGCTATTCCCGGACCAGTCATTGGCATGAGTCTGTTACTGGTCGCACTCTTGTATCGGCAATCGATACCGGTGCACTTGGAGACCACGGCCGAAGGAATTTTATCACATTTATCGTTGCTATTTGTTCCAGCCGGCGTTGGTGTGGTGGCCCACCTGACAGTGCTTGGTAATGAGTGGCAAGCGATTATTGGTTCGCTGATTGGATCGACCGTAATTACCGTTTTGGTCACAGGCTGGGTTCTGCAACGGCTGCATCGTGGAGCGTCACATGAATCCTGATTTTGGCGAGGTTTGGGTTTATCTCTCGGCGAGTCCGCTGACGGCCTTGACCATCACATTAGTGGCTTATTTGATGGGAGATTGGATCTATCAAAAATCGGGAAAGATGCCGATTTTGAACCCCGTTCTCATTGCCGTGATCGTGATTACCATCGGATTGACGATCACAGGCATCGATTACTGGACCTATTTTGAAGGGGCTCAGTTTGTGCACTTTTTACTTGGACCGGCCACCGTTGCCTTGGCAATTCCGGTGGCACGGCTACTGAGGACGATGCGCAGAGGATTTGGTGCCTTGGTGGTCGCTCTTGTATTGGGTTCTGCGACAGCGGCTATTTCGGCTGTGTTCATCGCAGAACTTTTGGATGCATCTGAGCAAACCGTGTTGTCCTTAGCTCCGAAAAGTGTCACAACGCCGATAGCCATGGGAATCGCTGAGCGTATCGGTGGTCTTCCATCCTTGACCGCTGTTTGCGTGATTATGACGGGGATCATCGGCGCAATGCTTGGACCTTATGTGCTTAATCTGGCGCGCATTACTTCCTGGGATGCTCGTGGATTTGCGATGGGTGTGGCTGCTCATGGCATTGGGACAGCGCGAGCGATTCAGATTAATCAAGAAGCAGGCGCTTTTGCCTCACTTGCTATTGGCCTCAATGGGTTAGCCACAGCGACGTTAATTCCGATTTTGTATTCGTTGTGGCAATGGTGGGGTGGATCTTAATCGTAAAACTTAACAACAGCGTGAGACGTGTTAGAATCGCGCTCCGCCGGAGACGTGGCCGAGTGGCTGAAGGCGCTCCCCTGCTAAGGGAGTATAGGGTTTGTAGCCCTATCGAGGGTTCGAATCCCTCCGTCTCCGCCAAATACAGGCTCTGCCCCATCAATGGGGGATAGTCGATATTCCTACACACGATCAATCACCTCATGCCATTTCTGAGCTCTGCGTCTCTCCTATAAAACGTCTGATCAATGCGAATCCGTGGCGCACTTCTAATCCTCTGTTGAGCCAAACATCCCAAATTCTGATCTTGAGCCACAGACTTTGAAAGCATGGGATCTGAAGGTATTCTGGTGCCGTTTTGAGTGTGTCGGTCGGAGATTCGCTGAATCGCCAGTGATTGCGAGCAAAAAAATCTCAATCGGATCCTTCGAGTCGGCTCATTCCCCCTTTGATGGACTGGAGAGAGATTGTCGCGTGAGTACGACAGTGGTGATGCTAGGCAGTGGGCCTTCGGCAACTGATGCGCGTCAATGGGATTCTGAGTACTGGACCCATTTGGTTGCCATTAATAATGCTTGGCGGGTGCGATCGGATTGGGATATGTGCATCTTCCCGGAAGACTTGCCCGTTGAGAGACGTCCAAGCACGCTGTCACCGGCTCAGCAGCTTGTTGAGGCTGATGACTTTGTGCCGGTACAAAACCAATTTGGGGGAGTGGTCTATGCCGGCGGTACCATGGCCTTTACCGCTGCTTACTGGGCCTTGGGGGCTTTACAGCCGGATGTGATGGCATTTTTTGGATGCGATTTGGTGTATCCCGCCTCCGGTCCGACCCATTTTTATGGTCAAGGGACGCCTGATCCGTTACGTGACGATGTGACCTTGCAGTCGCTGGAGGCGAAATCGGCACGTTTACAACTGGTGGCGGCCGCACAGGGGTGCGCATGCGTCAACATTTCTGAAGACGAGAGTCGTTTGGTGTTTCCCCGAGCACGCCTTGAGGCGTTAACAGAGATGAATCCAGTTGAGTTTGATCAAGACACATTTGAGGCGATCAAGGCCCGAGAGCATGCCCTCGGCTACTTCGTCGATTCTGGGCGATATTGGGAATGTGTGGATCGGTTTGATGCGGAAGCCTTGGCTGAGATTGACGCGCTGTGGCTGGACGCTCCGGTTCGATGAGTGGCTGCTAAGCGTTATTTGTTTGATTCCAACCATCGAAAACTCTCGTATAGTCTCGGTTGGACAGATAATGAAAATATTCGGAGAAAGAGATGTCTAAGACGCACGCTAAGGCTGAAAAAATATCATTATATCAACCAGACCAAAGCGGTCTGGTGTTTCCAGAGATTCCTCACTTTGAGAGTTTTGCAGAAGAGCGTGAGTATCGAAAAAAGCACTTGGTTGCGGCCTGTCGAGCGTTTGATTTGCATGGCTTTGACTATGGCTTTGCAGGGCATCTCACGATTCGTGATCCTGAGTTTCCAGAACTCTACTGGACCAACCCAATGTGCGTCCATTTTTCACAGGTACGATTGTCAAATTTGATCTTGGCTGATCATCACGGTCGGGTCGTTGAGGGTGATTACGCCATTAATCGAGCTGGATTTGTTCTCCATGCAGCGGTGCATGAAGAATACCCTGAAGTGTTGGCGATGTGTCATGCACACACGGTGTATGGAACTGCGTGGTGCTCAACTGGACGGCCACTCGATATGATCAGTCAGGATGCTGCTGCGTTTTATCAAAGTCACGTCGTTGTGGGAGCATCGAGTGGTGCCGTGGCTGTTGAACAAGAAAGTGGATTGAGCGTCGCAAAAGCAATGGGTCAGCACCGCGGCATCTTGCATCAAAATCACGGGTTGTTGACCACGAGTCAGCACAGTATTGACGACGCGGCGTTTTGGTTTATCGCCTTGGAGCGCTGTTGTAAGCAGCAAATCCTCATCGAATCCACTGGAGTGAAACCGCAGCTTTTAGATGATCAAACGGCGGCTTACAGTCGTGAGCACGTTGGCAGTGATTACATTGGTTGGCTTCATTTCCAGACCCTGTATCAGCACCTCGAGGCAACGCAGCCTGACATGTTTCAATAGCGCGACTGATGGATTCGCTCGTCAGTCGTCTAGGAGCAATTAGCAAATCATTGAAAGAGACGAACTGCAGTGGATGATCCACCGATGAGAATCATCCATAGATGAGGGTTGTTAAGCTTTTGCCTTGGGTCGAGATATGCGATCCTTTTTGGATGATAGTCTAAAGAACTTTTATAACATCTAGTTCTAATGATATAACATTCGATTATTTAACGGACAAATATAACAGGGAGTTGGTCGATGCGAATCGGATCCCCAAAAGAAGTAATGCCGGGAGAAGCACGCGTCGCCATGACGCCTGATTCCGCAATACAGTTACAGAAACTGGGCTATGAGTGCTTTATTGAAAGTGGAGCAGGTTTAGAAGCTCGTTTTTCAGATGCAGATTATCAGGCTGCCGGTGTCACGGTCGTTGACTCTGCTGAAGCGCTTTTTCAGTCAGTCGACGTGATTGCCAAAGTTCGCCCACCGCTCGAAGATGAAGTGAGCCGTTTGAGCAAGGGCCAAACCCTGGTCGGATTCTTCAACCCAGCCGGTAACGAGACGCTTCTTGAGCTCGCCAAATCGCGGCAAGCCAATGTCATTGCCATGGAAATGGTGCCGCGAATCTCGAGAGCGCAGAAGATGGATGCACTGTCGTCGATGGCGAATATTGCCGGATATCGAGCAGTGATCGAAGCGGGCAATCACTTTGGGCGATTCTTTACAGGCCAAGTGACGGCCGCGGGTAAAGTGCCGCCTGCGAAAGTCTTGGTCATTGGTGCTGGGGTCGCTGGTTTGGCGGCGATTGGCACAGCGCAGTCGCTTGGTGCGATTGTTCGGGCGTTCGACGTGCGACCTGAGGTGGCCGAGCAAATCGAATCCATGGGTGCTGAATTCCTGTTTTTGGATTTTGAAGATGCTCAAGATGGGGCTGCGACAGGCGGTTATGCCGCACCTTCAAGCCCAGAATTCCGAGAAAAGCAATTAGCTTTGTTCTTAGAACAGGCGCCTGAGATTGATATTGTCATTACCACTGCCTTGATTCCGAACCGCGAAGCGCCGGAGTTGTGGACTCAGGACATGGTCGAGGCGATGAAGCCTGGATCTGTCATTGTGGATTTGGCGGCGGAAAAAGGCGGCAACTGTAAGTTGACTGTGGCGGACCAAAAAGTCGTCACAGATAACGGTGTGACCATTATTGGTTACACGGATTTCCCAAGCCGTATGGCTGCGCAGGCATCAACGCTTTACGCAACCAACGTGCGTCATATGATGACCGATCTGACTCCTGAGAAGGACGGTCAATTGGTTCACAACATGGAAGACGACGTGATTCGGTCGTCGACTGTGACTTTTGAAGGCGAGATTACCTTCCCGCCACCTCCGCTCAAAGTTCAGGCGATTGCTTCGAAGGCGACGCCGAAACAGCCTGAGAAAACTCCAGAAGAGAAAGCCGCTGAAGAAGCGCAAGCCATGGCAAAAGCAGGTCGTCAGCAGACACAATTGTTGGTGATTGGTGCGGCATTGATGGCTTTGATTGGCCTTTATGCGCCAACAGAGTTTATGCAACACTTTATCGTTTTTGTGCTTGCGGTGTTTGTTGGATTCCAGGTGATCTGGGGAGTCGCTCATTCTTTGCATACGCCCTTGATGGCGATCACCAACGCCATCTCCGGAATTATTATCGTCGGCGCGATACTGCAAGTGGACTCTAGCATTCCCATCGTAGCAATCCTTGCAGGAATTTCTGTTCTGATCGCGACCATCAACATAGTCGGGGGCTTTATGGTGACGCGCCGTATGCTCCAGATGTTTAAAAAGTCATAAGCGGAGGGACATGAAATGACAATTGGACTTCAAACAGCCGCTTATCTTTCGGCAACAGTCTTATTTATCTTGGCGCTCGGTGGCCTGTCGAATCAGGAAAAGGCCAAGCGTGCCGTTTGGTTTGGCATCATTGGTATGGCCATCGCTGTCCTTGCGACGGTTGCTGGATCCGAGGTCTCGATGAGTTCCATGCTAATTGGAGCCATTGTGATTGGTGCCGTCATCGGCGCAATCGTCGCAATGCGAGTTGAAATGACTGGGATGCCGCAACTGGTTGCTGCTTTGCATTCGTTTGTGGGTTTGGCAGCGGTGTTCATCGGAATCAATTCCGATCTGTCAGTGCATGACTTTGCATCCGAAGCCGCGCGGATTATCCATGAAGTGGAGATCTTCTTGGGCGTCTTTATCGGTGCGGTGACTTTTACCGGCTCGATCATCGCCTACGGAAAGCTCGCTGGGAAGATTGGCGGTAAAGCACTCATTCTGCCGGGTCGCCATCTGTGGAATTTGGTGATGGTCGGTGGTTCTTTCGTACTGATGTTGATGTACATGAATCACGCCGGTTCATGGACGCTTTACGTGATGACCCTTTTGGCGTTGTTACTCGGTGCACATTTGGTGATGGCGATCGGCGGTGCGGATATGCCGGTTGTGGTCTCGATGCTGAACTCCTACTCAGGATGGGCAGCAGCAGCGACTGGTTTCTTGTTGGGTAATGATCTGTTGATTGTGACAGGTGCGCTCGTGGGTTCATCTGGAGCCATCCTCTCGTACATTATGTGTAAGGCCATGAACCGACATTTCTTATCGGTGATTCTTGGCGGATGGGGTGATGCAACTGGTCCAGCGATGGAAATTGAGGGTGAGCAAGTTGCCATCGACGTCGATGGTGTCGCCAGTGCATTAGATGATGCGGATAGTGTGATTATCGTTCCAGGATATGGGATGGCTGTCGCACAAGCGCAACAGTCGGTCAGTGAGCTAACGCGGAGGCTTCGCGCAAAGGGTAAAGAGGTACGTTTTGCGATTCACCCGGTTGCTGGTCGATTGCCTGGGCATATGAACGTTCTCCTTGCTGAGGCAAAAGTCCCTTATGACATCGTGCTTGAGATGGATGAGATTAATGAGGATTTTGCATCCACAGATGTTGTGATCATCATTGGATCGAATGATATTGTGAATCCTGCTGCGCAAGAGGATCCGAATTCACCGATTGCTGGCATGCCTGTTCTCGAAGTTTGGAATGCCAAGCAGGTCATTGTGTCAAAGCGTGGCCAAGGCACTGGATATTCTGGGATCGAGAATCCGTTGTTCTATAAAGACAACACGCGGATGTTCTATGGCGATGCCAAAGCCAGTCTGGATCAGTTGCTCACTCAGATTAGTTAGTCTGAGCGACTCGAAAGAGCCCCGGTTCAACGACGGGGCTTTTTTTTGTCGAAACACTCCCCAACTACCCTTCTATGGGAAAGACTACACAACTGAATGTCCTAGGTGAGGTTTTAAAGCCTTGTTCATTGGATCCGCTGACCGGCTATTTCAGAAATGGTTGTTGTCAGACCGACGCATCGGACCGAGGTAGTCACGTGGTCTGTGCTGTCGTTACCGCTGAATTCCTCGAGTTTTCGATGGTCCAGGGAAATGATCTGATGACCCCGCGGCCCGAGTATCAGTTCCCAGGGCTTAAACCCGGAGACCGGTGGTGTGTTTGCGCCCTTCGCTGGGTAGAAGCTGTGCGTGCGGGAGTGATCGCGCCTGTGGTTCTTGATCGAACGCACGAGAAGATTTTGGATTACGTCAGCCTTGAAACTCTAGTGCATCACCAATACCGCGAAGAGGCCTAGCGCTCGGCTTGCATCGCTAAAAATCGTAACAGGCTTTGCTCAGCTGGATTGCGTTCAAGGTTGGCTAGTCGAACCGCGTACCACTGACGATCGAGCGGAGTACCCTCGACCGGCAGGGTCTTTAACAGGCCATGGTTTAGTTCGAGCTCGCAGGTCGCATCTGATAATAACGAAATCCCCATTCCCGCCAAAATCGACTGTTTGATGCCTTCGTTGGTATCCAGAACAATTGGAGGGCGGGTGGCTTGGTGAAACAGCGCGCCAAAATACGCGGCCATCGCCAATCGTGTGCCCGATCCGACCTCGCGCGCAATCAGTTGATGTTTGATGAGTTCTTTAGGAGTTAGTTCTCGATCGAGTTGGCACAAGGGGTGATTGGGATGTGCCACGAAGATCAGGCGATGTGTGCCAATCACTTCACTTTGGATATTGGTGTCCTCAGGTGGTGTTCCCATAATGCCAATATCAATATTTCCCTCAAGAATGGCATCCCAAATGGTGTTGCGATTGCCCATCATTAAGTCTAGGTGAATCCCCGGGTGCTCGCGTTGATAGCTCGCGAGGACTTTTGGCATCACATAGCCTGCAGTGCCGATGATGCCAACAGAGACCTCTCCACGCTCGAGGTTTGCAACCGCTCCGAGCCGTTCGGGGATGGCTTCGATTAAATGCAAGATCTTGGTTGCCTGTCGTGCGAGGACAGCGCCAGCATCTGTTAGCTTGACCGACCGTGTGGTGCGAAATAACAGGCGTGTTTCTAAGGCATCTTCAAGCTGTTTGATTTGTGACGTCACAGTGGCTGGTGAAACCGCGAGATCTTGACCTGCTTTTGTAAAACTTTCGTTTCGAATAAGTGACAAAAAGGTCCTGAGTTGTACTAGAGTGACATTCTTCAACCTCATTATTTGGAATTCCTAAATATTCAATTCAGTTTTTATTGTTTGTACTAGGTAATTAGTGTCTGTACAACAGGATTTAATAAAGAAATAACAATATAACTAAATGGAATATAGATATGATCGCACTCGATGAACGATTACAGTTACTAAAAGCGGAGCAGCCACAGCGAGCCGCATTAATGGAATTGTTTACCGCACTCGCGGCCAAGGCTAAGGAGGTCAGTCGAATTATCGCAGCTGGCGGCGATTTAGGCAGCACCATTGGAGACCAAAACGCCGATGGCGATGCGCAAAAAGCATTGGATGTGATGGCTGACGATGCGTTTTTGGGCGCGGCGAAGCTGTCGGGCGTGGTCGCCGCCTACTGCAGTGAAGAACAGGATCACGCGGTGATTCTTGATGAGCACGCACCGCTCGTCATCGCAATCGATCCTTTGGATGGTTCCTCAAATATTGATGTCAATGTGTCTATCGGCACCATCATTTCAGTACTTCCCAATCTCGGTGGCGATTTGCAGCAATCGGCCATGCAATCTGGTGATCAACAATTGGCAGCAGCGTTTTTCGTGTATGGCCCACAGACCACCCTGTATTTGACTCTTGGTGAAGGCACAGACCTGTATCGAATGGATCCAATATCTGGACTCTTTATGTTGATCGAAGAACGGATTGAGATCGCTGAAGAAACGTCCGAATACGCCATTAATGCCTCCAATGCCCGTCAATGGTTTACGCCAATCCAGCGCTATGTCAGCGATTTATTGCTGGGCGATGAAGGTCCGCGTGAACGGAACTTTAATATGCGATGGATTGGCTCGTTGGTTGCGGACGCGGGTCGCATTTTTAATCGTGGAGGCGTTTTTCTGTACCCCGGTGATCGTCGGCCGAAATACGACAATGGTCGGTTGCGTTTGATTTATGAAGCGAACCCCGTCGCATTTTTGGTTGAGCAAGCCGGTGGTGCGGCAACCGATGGAGTCACTCGAATTTTGGAGAAAACACCAACAGAAATTCATGAGCGAACAGCGTTGATTTTCGGTTCGAAAACAGAAGTTCGTTGGGTCGGAAGTTATGAGGCTGAGACACGTCAGGGTCTTGACCAATCTCCACTCTTTTCACATCGCAACTTATTCCGCTCATAAACGGAGGCATCGCTATGTCACAGAAACATCCCATTATCTCAATTACTGGCTCCTCAGGAGCGGGCACGAGTACCGTTCGCGACACCTTCGCGCAAATCTTTTTCCGAGAGAAAGTCTCTGCGGCCTTCATCGAGGGGGATGCCTTTCATCGGTTTGATCGCGCTGAAATGAAAAAACGGATGGCCGAAGCTCAGGGCAATCCAGCGAATCATTTTTCACACTTTGGTGCGGAAGCGAACGAATTTGAATTGCTGGAAGAAGTCTTTAAAACCTATGGTGAAACGGGGAATGGACGGACCCGGACCTATGTCCATGACGACGAGGAGGCGGAGCAATGGGGTTATCCTCCCGGAACCTTCACTGACTGGCGATCGTTCGACGACGATACCGACTTGTTATTCTATGAAGGCTTGCATGGTGCTGTTACGACAGACAAGGTCAATATAGCGCAATATGCCGATCTTAAAGTCGGTGTTGTGCCTGTCATTAACTTGGAATGGATTCAGAAATTGCACCGAGACAAAGCAAAGCGGGGCTATTCGACTGAGGCGGTGACCGACACGATTCTCAGACGGATGCACGATTATGTGCACTACATTTGTCCACAGTTTGCGATTACCGATATCAACTTCCAGCGGGTGCCAATCGTTGATACCTCAAATCCCTTCATCGCTCGATGGATTCCAACAGCGGATGAGTCGATGGTCGTCATTCGGTTTGCGAATCCTCGCGGTATTGATTTCCCTTACCTCTTGTCGATGATCCACGACAGCTTTATGTCACGTCCCAATTCCATTGTGATTCCCGGCGGGAAAATGGCATTGGCTCTGCAATTAATTCTGACACCAATGATTTGGAAGCTTGCCTCTGAATCGCGTCGCCTACGAGATTAAGGAGAACCATGATGCAACGCTCTCAACGTCAACGGATGGCTGACGCGATTCGTTTCCTTGCAATGGACGGTGTTCAGGCCGCTAACTCAGGGCATCCCGGGATGCCGATGGGGATGGCTGATGCCGCGGTCGCGCTTTTCGCAGATCACATCCATGTCGATCCAACGTGCCCAACATGGCCGGATCGAGATCGATTTATTCTATCGGCAGGCCACGGTTCGATGTTGCACTATGCCCTGAACCACCTACTTGGCTACAAAGATATGGATGCCGGGCAACTGAAGCAGTTCAGGCAACTGGGTGCTCGAACAGCAGGACATCCAGAGTACGGGCATGCAGATGGCATCGAGACCACCACAGGCCCGTTAGGGCAAGGGATTACTACTGCTGTTGGCATGGCGCTCGCCGAGCGACGTTTAGCGTCCCAATTTGGTCGTGCCCTGGTTGATCACTACACCTACGTGATTGCCGGCGATGGCTGTTTGATGGAAGGTATTAGCCATGAAGCGATCGATATGGCGGGCCATTTGAAGTTGGGTCGTCTGATTGTGCTGTGGGATGACAATGACATCTCTATTGATGGCAACACTGACATTGCGACATCGACAAACCAACTGGCCCGTTTCAAGGCTGCGGGATGGCAGGTGACTCGGGTTGATGGTCATGATAGTGACGCCGTGAGCGCCGCGATTGATGTGGCTAAAAAGTCCAGAAAACCCTCATTAATCGCCTGTAAGACAGTTATCGGTTTTGGAGCGCCAACACTGGCTGGTAGCCACAAAACCCATGGTGCACCCTTGGGTGATGACGAAATTCAAGCCACACGAACAGCTTTGGGGTGGGATCACCCACCCTTTGAAATTCCTTCAGACATTCGGTCACTGTGGCAAGAGATTGCGACACGAGGACTCGACATGCGGACTCACTGGCAGTCTCGTCTGGATTCAAGTGTTAAGAAATCACGCTTTGAGCGGGCCATGTCTGGTGAACTGCCAAAAGCGCTGGCGACTCGGATGCGCCGATATAAAAAGCAATTGAAAGCGGAATTACCGAAGGTTGCGAGCCGACAAGCATCGCAAATGGCACTAGAGGTGATCAATGCCGCGGTTCCAACAATGGTCGGTGGATCTGCTGATTTAACAGGATCAAATCTCACCAAAACGTCACAGATGCGTTCCATCACACCGGGAAATTATCGTGGCAATTATGTCCATTACGGGATTCGTGAACATGCGATGGGTGCCGTGATGAATGGGATGGCGCTTCATGGTGGGATGATTCCTTACGGAGGAACTTTCCTCGTCTTTAGTGATTACATGCGCGGTTCGATGCGCTTATCAGCGCTGATGAAGCAACGAGTCATTTATGTGTTGACCCACGACTCTATCGGTCTTGGCGAAGACGGACCGACCCATCAACCGATTGAGCATCTGGCGATGCTCAGGGCGACGCCGAATATGAATGTGTATCGGCCTTGTGATGCAGTGGAAACGGCTGAGGCTTGGGAAATAGCGCTTGAGTCATCGGAGACACCGTCGGTCATGGCTTTGTCACGGCAAGGATTACCGACTGTTCGGACCGAACGAACCAACGAAAACTTGACCCAGAAAGGTGGTTACATCTTGCGTAATGTTCGTGGTGCTCGTGACATCACTGTGATGGCGACAGGTTCAGAAGTGGCGATCGCCCTCGATGCGGCTGATGTCCTGAGAGACCAAGGATACAATGTGGCCGTTGTGTCGATGCCTTGTTGGGAATTATTTGATCAGCAGTCTGATCAATACCGTCAGTCAGTCCTTGGATCGGCACCTCGCATTGCCATTGAGGCGTTGATTGGATTTGGTTGGGATCGATACTTGAGAACACAGGACGTGTTTATTGGTATGCATGATTTTGGAGCATCAGGCCCTGCTCCAGAGCTGTATCATCACTTCGGTATCACCAAAGAAAGAATTTGTGAGACAGCACATCGTCTCATCGAACGAGCATAAGCAGGGAGAGACAACAATGGCACTGATTTCACTAAGGCAATTACTGGATCACGCAGCAGAGCGAGGCTATGGCGTTCCTGCGTTTAACATCAACAACATGGAGCAGGGTTTGGCGATTATGAAGGCTGCCGCTAAGCTCGATGCGCCGGTGATTTTACAAGCCTCTCGCGGTGCCCGCACCTACGCTGGGGATCCGATGTTACGAGCGATGGTCACCGCTCTGGCTGAAATGTTTCCCGATATTCCGGTCGTTTTACATCAAGACCACGGTAACAATGAAGCAACCTGCCTGACTGCGATTCAACACGGGTTCACCTCTGTGATGATGGATGGATCACTTGAAGCGGATGCAAAGACGCCAGCGTCTTATGACTACAATGTCGACATCACCAAACGAGTCACTGACATGGCTCATGCCGTTGGGGCGTCAGTTGAGGGTGAGCTTGGAGTGTTGGGGTCGCTGGAAACTGGCGAAGGTGAAAAAGAGGACGGACATGGATTTGAAGGCAAATTGTCTGAAGATGAGTTACTGACCGATCCTGATCAAGCCGTCGACTTTGTCCGTCAAACAGGGGTCGACGCCTTAGCCATCGCTATGGGAACCAGTCATGGTGCTTATAAGTTCTCAAGAAAGCCTGACGGTGAAATCCTCGCCATGCACGTGGTCGAAGCGATCAACAAGAAACTGCCGAACACACACTTGGTGATGCATGGTTCCAGTTCTGTTCCTCAGGAATTGCAGGAGCTTTTCAATGAATTTGGCGGAGACATTCCGCAAACCTATGGCGTCCCGGTCGAAGAAATCGAGCGGGGGATCCGTTGTGGAGTGCGCAAGGTCAACATTGATACAGACTGTCGTTTGGCAATGACCGCCGCTTTTCGGCGAGTGGCCAGCGAAAACTTGGCTGAGTTCGACCCAAGGAAATTTTTAATTCCGGCAATGGATGCGATGGAAGCGCTCGTTGCTGATCGATTTGAGCGCTTTGGTTGCGCCGGAAATGCGTCGAAAATCAAACCGATTGGTTTGAGCGAGATGGCAGCTATGTATGCTTCCGGTAAGCTCTAGACCCCTAACACAAGGAATGAACATGGCTGATGTCAAAATAGCACCATCGGTGCTTGCTTCTGATTTCGGGAAGCTTGCCGATGAGATTCGAGCGGTTGATCAAGCCGGTTGTGACTGGATTCATTTGGATGTGATGGATGGCCATTTCGTGCCGAATCTCACCTTTGGTCCGCCGATCATCCAATCGGTCCGTGAAGCGAGTGCAAAGCCCTTTGATGCACATTTGATGGTGAGTAATCCAGATCGATTGTTAGAGACTTATCAAAAAGCCGGTGCAGACATCATCACAGTCCATGCGGAGGTCTGTGATCATTTGGACCGGACGCTGGCCCAAATTCGAGAACTTGGCTGTCGGGCCGGAGTTTCGTTGAATCCGCATACGTCTGAAGACTGTCTTCGATACGTCTTAGATCGGCTGGATTTGGTTCTTGTGATGAGTGTGAATCCGGGTTTTGGTGGGCAATCGTTTATTCCAACGGTGATCGAGAAGATTGCACGCATTCGAGATATGTTGGGTGGTCGAGATGTCGATATTGAGGTGGATGGCGGGATTACTCCGGACACAGCGCCGGCTGTCGTGAAAGCTGGTGCCACTGCGTTGGTTGCTGGCTCAGCAGTCTTCAAAGGTGGGATAGTTGACTCCTATCGACAGAACATTCAAGCAATTCGAGATTCAGTGAAGGATTTGTGATGACCAATTATCGTGATCTAGCGACTGAGTTTTCATTAGTGTTTGACCTCGATGGTACGTTGATTGATTCGGCCCCTGATTTACAGGCTGCTGTGAACACCGTGTTATCAAGTCATGGCCTAAGGCGTATTTCCATGGAAGAGACTCAGGCATTTATCGGTGACGGAATGCCGAAACTCTGTGAACGTGCACTGGAAGCGACCGGTGGTCCTGAAGAGATCCTCGAGGTGTTTTATGACGCCTTCAAAAAACGGTACATGTCGGCTCCTGCGGTCAAAACCAAACCCATGATTGCCGTTCGGGAAACCTTGATTACTGCAAAAGGAGCAGCCTTTGCTATGGGCGTTTGCACCAACAAATCAGAGCCTGTTGCAGAGACCATTTTGACTGAATTGCAGTTGAGATCGTTTTTTACGGACTTTGTCGGGGCCATGCCTGGACGGGCGCTGAAGCCCGATCCAGAACCGTTGCTGTTGTGTGCTGAGCGAATCGGGACTGGGGATCGTCGCGCAGTTCTGATCGGAGATTCGATTGCCGATGTGAAAGCCGCTCGGAATGCACACATGCCTTGCATCCTGGTTCGCGGTGGATACACCAATACAGCGCCCGAGCTGTTGGGCGCCGATGTGGTGATCGATAGCTTCGATCACTTATTTGCAGCGCTTGAACAACTGGCAGCTTGATGATGTTGAAAGCCGTGATCTTCGATGTTGATGGAACGCTTGCTGAGACCGAAGAAGTGCATCGCGAGGCCTTTAATGTGGTTTTTGAGCAATCCGGTTTGGGTTGGTATTGGTCACCGGAACTCTATCGTGAGCTGTTAAAAGTCACCGGCGGTAAGGAGCGGATCCGGCACTTCACCCGCTCAGAGGGTATTACTGGGATTAGTGATGAAGACATCGCGTCCTTGCATCGGTTGAAAACCACCCATTATGCCGAATTATTGCCCCAAAGCGTTGAACTCCGTCCTGGTGTTGAGCGGTTAATTGATGAGTGTCTATCGCGTTCGATTCGATTGGCGATTGCCACCACAACGACTGAAGCGAATGTTGAAGCCTTAGATCAAGCTGTTGGCGGCGCTTTGAAACTCAGTCAATTCGAGGCTATCGTCGGAGGAGTGACGGTGCCTGAGAAAAAGCCAAGTCCTCAGGTGTATGAAGTGGCCCTGGCGAAACTGGGGTTAAAACCAGAGGAAGCGATTGCCATTGAAGATGCTAGAGCTGGTGTTTTAGCAGCGCGTGGCGCCGGCTTACGGTGTCTTGCGAGTCCGTCGTTTTACACAGTCGAGCATGATCTGTCGAAAGCAACAGCGATCGTCGACCGCTTGTCTGATCGAGGTGATGGGAAGCCTGTGACCGTCGATTATTTAGATTTGTTGTCTGATTAAACGCGGTCTCGGATGACGCCTCTGACAATACCGAGGACCTCGACGTCTGCGTTATTTAGTATGATGGGACTCATCGTACTGTTCGCTGGAATCAATTTGACGCCGTCTTGATCAAGTCTCAAGGTCTTGAGTGTGACTTCTTGCTGATTGATTCGCACCACGACTTTTTCACCATTTTCAGCCATCTGAGACTGTTCGATGACCACGACATCGCCATCGAGAATGTTTGCATCCTTCATCGAGTCTCCGCGAACGCGCAGTGCATAGGTGTTTTTTCGGACCAATCTCGAAGGGACATCGATTGTTTCTTGTTGCGTAAACATATCTATTGGATGACCACAAGACACCCAGCCGACGATTGTAATGTTCTGGAATGGCTCCATCATCAATCCATCGTGCATGCTCGCCAATAGCGGAGATGAGTGTTTGGTTTGCGGCAGTAAGATCGTTACCATGTGGTTTGCCTCTAATCGTTGACTGGATATATATACAGTATTGTGAAGCCGGTTTCCAATCTTTCTCAAGTTCCATTTGTTGATGGAGAGTTATATTTCGTTCCGCTCGGAGGTTCTGGCGAGATCGGGATGAATCTCAACGTGTATCAGTGTGACGGTCAATTTCTGCTGGTGGATGTCGGGATCACCTTTGGTGACGATTCCACGCCGCCTGGGATTGATGTGATCTGCCCCGACGTCTCAGCGTTACGCTCGGTGCGTGAGCAAATTGTTGGAATTGTGATCACTCATGCGCATGAAGATCATGTGGGTGCGCTTCATTACTTGTGGAACCAGCTGAAAGCGCCTGTGTATTGCACGCCATTTACCGCATCAGTGGCGAGGCGTAAATTGGGCGAGGCAGGCCTGCTCGACCAAGTTCCCCTGCACGAAGTGGTCCCTGGATCAAACTTGCAACTTGGATGTTTTGATTTGGAGTGGGTGACGTTGACGCATTCAATTCCAGAGCCGAATGCGTTAGTCATTCAAACGGCGGGGCGATGTGTTTTTCATACAGGAGACTGGAAGCTCGATCCCCACCCACTTCAAGGAGATCATTACGATGATCGGCGGCTCCTTGCGCTTGGCGAATCTGGTGTCGAATTTGTGGTTGGCGATTCCACGAATGCAACGGTGGAAGGCTGGTCAGGCTCGGAAGCGGAATGTCATAAGGCGTTACTCGAAGTCATTGCAAAACAGCCCAATCGGGTTGCTGTGACCTGTTTTTCATCCAACACCGCGCGGTTGGCGAGTCTTGGTGATGTCGCACATGAAACAGGGCGGCGAGTGACTGTCTTAGGGCGGAGCCTGTTTAATTATCTGCAAACTGCGAAATCGACGGGATATTTGAAAAATTTTCCGGAATTAGTTCCAACCGAAGATCTGGATTATTTGCCGAGGTCGGAACAATTGATTTTAGCGACGGGGTCTCAGGGTGAACCGCGAGCAGCTATGGCGCGCTTGGCAAAAGGTGAACATCAAGATCTATTGCTTGAACCTGACGATACCGTTGTTTTCTCATCAAAGGTGATTCCTGGTAACGAGAAAAAGCTCGATCGCCTTTACGATTTGCTATCGCAGAAGAAAGTCCATGTCGTGACTGAAAAGGAAGCACCGATTCATGTGTCAGGTCATCCTTGTCGAGATGAACTTCGATGGATGTATCGGGCATTGCGACCTAAGCATGTGATTCCGGTACATGGAGAGGAACGACATATGGCGGCACATGCTGAATTAGCATCAGAATTAGGCATTGGTTCTGCTCGAGTGGTGAATGGTGACGTATTGCACCTAGCCGCGTCTGGAGCCACCATGATTGCGAAGGTCGCTACTGGCCGCTTGGGATTGTCGGGCTCGAGTTTGGTCCCGCTGAATCACCGTGCGCTCACTGAGCGTCGAGCGCTCGCAGACGGTGGTTTGATGACATTGACTGTGGTGCTCGATCAAAAGGCCCGGTTAGTGACTGAGCCTCAAATCCAATTTGTGGGCGTCCCAGCCGGTGAGATAGATCCCGAATCTTTGCAGAGAGATCTTCAATATGCGGTGGAAGAGTTGTTGTCTGAATTGAATTCACGAACACTGCAGTCTGACGATGCGCTGAGAAACGAACTTCAGCGTGAGGTCGGCACTTTGGTTCGTCGATGGCTAGGCGTAAAGCCGAAGCAATTAGTGAATGTGATTCGGCTGTGAGGTGATCAATCTTCGGTATTGAGAGAGACCGGTCCGAAGTAGTGTTCAATCCCGACTGATACAGCGTAACACGCTAGCTCAGTGGTCTTTGGGATCTTAAATTCTTTCCCGTCGCGTTTGCCTTTTTCATAGTATTGAATCGTGCGTTTTTTTAAACCCAGTTTTTTGGCTGCC
>Ga0255760_10000734_pt1 | contig 32438 bp, 32 predicted proteins | sample 071ome_25_FD_179960 | JGI IMG/M metagenome (GOLD analysis project Ga0255760, IMG submission 179960) | Coastal salt marsh microbial communities from the Groves Creek Marsh, Skidaway Island, Georgia - 071410BT metaG (version 2) | ecosystem: Environmental > Aquatic > Marine > Intertidal zone >...
CCAGTCATATATGCGACGATTATCTTGAAATTCTAGTGTACACAATGAATGGGTAATACCTTCAATTGCATCACTGATACAATGGGCAAAGTCATACATCGGATAGATGCGCCAGTCGTTACCCGTTTGATGGTGTTTGTCAAAACGAATGCGATAAAGCGCCGGATCACGCATGCACATGAAAGGGCTGGCCATATCGATCTTAGCACGCAATACGCATTCACCTTCAGAAAACTTACCGTCTTTCATTTGCGCCAGTAAGTCTAGATTTTCTTCAATTGGCGTGTCACGATAAGGGCTATTTTGTCCTGGTGCTTTTAGAGTGCCGCGGTATTCGCGCGTCTTATCAGCATCTAAGAAACACACATAGGCCAAACCCTTGTTGATTAGTTCAATGGCGCAATCGTAAAAAGTTTGGAAATAATCTGAGCTGTAACGAATCTCGCCATCCCAGGCAAATCCTAGCCACTGTACATCATGCTTGATAGAGTCCTCAAATTCCATGTCTTCTTTGGCTGGATTGGTGTCATCAAATCGAAGATTGCACTTGCCCTTGTAATCTTTTGCCAAGCCAAAATTCAGACAAATGGATTTAGCATGACCAATATGCAGATAACCATTAGGCTCTGGTGGAAAACGCGTTTGAATCGATTGGTGCAAACCTGAATCTAAGTCGTCGTTAATCTGGTTGCGAATAAAGTTGGTGGTTTCCACCGTGGTGTTATCACTCATAAAAGATAAGCGCTAAAAATAGTTCGGGTAATTATAACAGCAAAGCGAAAAACCAATACATGAAGCGCTTGGCAAAAAACTTTGGTTTAGTCATGTTTTTCTTAAATTATTTTTGATGGAAATCTTGCACTCTAAGGTGAATGTAGCGTCTATTGGTAAATGTGATTAGCCACAATTGTCTAAACCCAAGCTTGACTTGTTGGTGGATTCTTTTTAGCCAAAATTGAATGCCACCTTTGTTATTTATGTGACTACTAACGCTAGAGGCTGATGCATTTCCCCCCACAGGGTTTGTTATTTGATAGTGTTCACAGTGATCCAATTGAATAATAGGTGCTGGTTCTACTTGAAAAGCTTTGAGTGAATGGCACGCAGTGATGTGCGCATCGGCCAGTGCGATACCTTGGCGTTTTTCGCATTCAAGTAGTTTTTTTGCGCCTGAGGGCCATAGGACATAGCCTGCAGCACCGGTGCGATCTTGATAAAGTCTAAATAATTTGGATCTGCAACTAATTGGGCGACCTGTTTTAGAAACAAATTTTTTGCGTGCTCTGTTCTCTAAGTTGACTAAATCTGCATTATTTTCTTGTTCTAACTCAGATAATAATTCAGCAACACAGCTAGATAGTAGTGCATCATCTTCTAAGATTAGTGCTGGTCTTTGGGTTTGTAATACTTTATTCCAAGCAGATCGGTGCGAGTAATAACAAGCAACCTCAGTGGGCTTCATAGGTCTTTGCCAATCTTGATAGTGTTGCTGATAAGTATTACTGTCGATATCCTCTGTAGATAGTGCGTCTAAGAATTGATAGTCTAGCTTGTAGTATGATAGTTGCTGCGCTTGAAATGCTCGGCGATCTTGAGCGCTAGATAAGCTGATAACCAATACCTGCATTACCACCAGCCTGTTTTGTTTCGGGTGTGACGATCTTTAGTGCGTTTGTAAACCGTATCAAACTTTTGCAGGCGCAAAAACACCTCTAGTAGAATTTCGCCAGCTACATTAAGTTTGGCAATTTTATCAATGCGCCAGCGCATATTTCGCAGCGTATCGTCTGTGCCAAATTTAAAAACCGAGGTACCGTCAAATAACGCAAAACGCTCCTCGTTATCAAGTCTGTTAAGTTTTTCCAAGTCGTCTTGACATTGATCTGCATTGGTGACAAAGCGCTCAGACTCTTGTAATTTAACCGTATTAAGCAAACAAACACAGGCGACAGACAGACTGCGAACCGTGTCGTCATTAGAGTAATCGGCAAAAGTGTCTGTTGCTGCAATTAGCCAGCGAGTATTTAGATTCTTTAGCAAAAAGTCTTTTTCTTGTTGCCATAATCGTTGAAAAGTCTCGAAATTTTGTTTTATTTCTGCTTCTCTCCTGATGAGTACGATCAGTTTAGCATGAGTGTAGCAAAGTTCACTTTGTCCGGCAAATTCTTTTCTTAATGCAGAAAAATGCTGCTCTAAGCTGTTGGCGCTACCATGAGTGTAGATCACTTCTTCAGCTGGAATGATTTGTTGTTTAAGCGTGTCAAAATCCGCTGACATCTGTTTTGATAATGCTTTAGAGCCAGCGCGTCTTTTGTGGCGTGATAGAGAAAACCATTTCTCGAATTTTGTTTTGTCTCTTCTGCTCATTTGTTTGTTTCTTTTTTTGCAAATAAGAATATAAGATTTTTAAAAATTTTTGTATTAAGTAGCCGTGAAAAAAACTTAGATGATGAAATAAGTAATTTAGTACAAGAAGACTTGATAAGTCTTTGCCTAAAGGCTAATTGGTATTTTTTAATCAGGCTTTTCTCTGATGCGTAGAAAGATGCATCTTTATTGCCAGCACTCTTATGTTGCAAGTGAAAGTCAATGACATAAGCGTTGTATCCTAGGATGTCGGCTATAACGCATAGGTCAGTTCCATACATATGAAACCCGTGTAGATCTCCAGATAAAGCCACTCTGTTTTTGCTATTGGCAACAATAAAGTTTTCGTCTAGGCTTTTAACTTGTTGAGGAAAATCGCCAATATTTGAGGTTCCATGGGGGTCGGTGATTCTTCGATATCTTGCGCATGAATCTCCTCCAGCATTACCTGCCAGCGCCCATTTTTTGTCTTTTGTATTTAGCTCAGAAATACGCGCATCTAATGCAGACTTGTCATCAAAATTGAGCAAAATGTCTTGATGACACAGAACGATATATTCCCCTTTGGCTATATTTAGCATGTGGTTTAAGCCGGTATAACCATCATATTGATTGCTGTCGACATTGCTAATATATAGAAATTCGGTGTTATCTGCATTAAAACCTTTGTTGCTAAAAGAGATGAGCATGTCATTATATTCAGCCAAATTAGTCACCAAAGTACAGACTGAATATTGCAGCTCAGGTGTTATTTGATTGGTTTTCAGAGCTTTCTCTATCATAATGCTTTTAGCCTTGAACTTCTCCAGGTAAGACGCATGAGTGCACCAATATAGTATTTGATTGTGGCAATAAGCGTTAGGGCATTAGCTTTAAATGTTTTCTTCCAAAATATCGGCAATGTGAGCAGCGTCTTAATCAATTGAGAGATTAGTGTATCTGAAAGGATTGCTAAATGTAGCAGGTATTTATTTAGCCCCCTGGTATGTAGCTGGATATACACATGGGACGAAGTGACAACTTCTGATTTGGTAATGGCAGCAGTATTTGGATTTTTTCTAGAAGAGCCGCCGTGTGCATGTTGAAGTTCTACATTGCGTAACAATGCAATTTCTTTATGATGGAATTTAATTCTCTTGCATAAGTCCACATCCTCATAATACATCCAAAAGCTCTTTTGATTCCATCTACCAATATCTTCAAATAGTTCTTTTGTGATTAATACAACCGATCCTGCCACCCAGTCTGGGTGCCAAACTTTCTTCTCTTGCGGAAATTTTTTTGCAATGTTGGCTTTGTTGAGCATTTTGTAAAGTGTGCGAATCCAACCAATAATTAGCCAAGGGCTGGCGAATGCCATCTCCCTCTCAGGCTTACCTTTGAGATTAATCTTTCTACAAGTGGTAATGCCAATATTGGCATTGTTTTTCGCAAACGTGAGCATGTCATCAATCGCGTTATGGCTGGTCAGTAGAGTGTCAGGGTTTAGAAAGAGTAGAAAGCTTCCGTTTGCGTGACTTGCGCCCAAATTGCAACCGTGGGAAAAGCCGTGATTATGCGTATTTTGTATAAAACGAACATTTGGATACTGTTGAGAAAAACCCTCTAGCATCCCGTCTTGTGAATCATTGTCGACTACGATGATTTCGTGTTTAGCCTTGGGTGTGTACTGTGCAAAAGAATCGAGGCATTTTTCCAGTACTTTCCAACTTCTATAGTTGACAATTACAATAGAGAGTTCGGCGTTATTCAATCCAATGCTCCTTAATCCAAGGCGCTGGCTGAATGTGTCGATACCATTTTCCGCTAATGCCTTTAATGGCTTCGGGTGGATTGGGTAGCCCATGAAAGATAATGATCTTAGCGCCATCAGGAATAAAAGGCGCTTGAAACCAAGATTTAAGCCATGAAGGGCAACAGCGATATTTAAAGCTTGGCACCCACTGATCAGGCCAATACCCAAGCTTTCCTAATTTGTGTATTTCTCTTGATAAATAAGCTTGTTCGTGCCGCACTTCTTGTTTGACCTGTTCAGAGTTTTGCTCAAAGTAAGACAGGATTTGTGGGTACTTACCAATCTCAAAACGAAACACTGAGGAGTTGCCTTCAATCTTGGCTGGGCGTTTTTTGTCGTGAGCAATTAAAAACTCACCGGGATGAGTGAAAAAATCATCTAAGCTTCCAACAATAACCACATCCAAATCCAAGAACAAAGTTTTGCCTGTTAATCTGCCAAAGTCCTCTTTAAAAACCGTCAGTTTACGCCAACCACGCTCTGGTGCATTGGCAGGTAGATCAAGTTCAGGCAACGGCTGAATTTCCACCTCTTGACGGATGTTGTCGCCGTTCTCAGTAAAGCAGACAAAGCGAAATGGGATGGTTAGGTTGCGAGACACCATGCCGTAGAGGCGATTGACATATTCGGCTGGGAATTTATCTCCCCATTTCATACAAATAACATTAACCATGTTATGTAATGACTCCCAGGCGCTCGCGCATATAACTACCATCTTGTACGCGCTCACACCAAGTCATGTTGTCTAAATACCACTGTACGGTCTTTTCAATACCAGACTCGAATGTCTCATCTGGTGTCCAGCCTAATTCGTCAGCAATTTTGCTGGCATCGATGGCATAACGAACGTCGTGGCCCGCTCGATCTGTGACATAGGTGATTAACTCTTCGTACCTGTTGATTCCTTGAAGTTGACTAGGGACGAGTTTGTCGAGAATTTTGCAGACAGTTTTCACCACTTCGATATTTTGTTTTTCATTATGTCCGCCGATATTGTAAGTTTCGCCAATCTCTCCCTTGAGTGCAACGTGTACCAAGGCACGCGCATGATCATCCACATAAAGCCAATCGCGAATTTGCTTGCCATCGCCATAGATAGGCAGATCTTTGCCTTCAAGGGCGTTAAGAATAATCAGCGGAATCAATTTTTCTGGAAATTGGTATGGGCCGTAATTGTTGGAGCAGTTGGTAATTAGTGTGGGTAGCTCAAATGTACGTTGCCAAGCGCGTACTAAGTGGTCTGAGCTGGCTTTGGCGGCTGAATAGGGTGAGCTTGGTGCGTAGGGTGTTTCTTCAGTAAATAAATCATCCATACCCTCGAGGTCGCCATAAACCTCATCAGTAGAAACGTGGTGAAATCTAAAGCCTTGCTGTTTGTCGGCATCTGGCTGACTCCAATAACTGCGTGCGGCTTCTAGTAATACATAAGTGCCAACGATATTGGTTTGGATAAATTCACCCGGCCCATCAATAGAGCGATCCACATGAGACTCGGCAGCCAAATGCATAACAATATCCGGCTGATGCTCGTTAAAGACACGCTTAATCTCAGTGGCATCGCAAATATCGACTTGTTCAAACGTGTAACGATCGCTGTTTTCAATTGTTGTTAAGGACTCTAGATTGCCTGCATAGGTTAGCTTATCAATATTGATGACATGGTGCGCTGTGTTGTCAATTAGATGTCGAATAACAGCAGAGCCAATAAAGCCCGCACCGCCTGTAATCAGTAGTTTTTTTGTCATTAATCTCTCCTATGCAGTGATTCAATACAAGTGTTTAGCGAATCCTTCCAGTTAGGAATATTCATGTCAAATTTCTTAGTTATTTTATCTTTGTTCATCACGGTATTTAAGGGTCTTTGAACTGAAGATGCGTATTGTTTTGTGGTGACAGGATTCACAGAGCATTGAATTTTTGACAATTTGAAAATCTCCCTTGCAAAATCATCCCAGCCACAGCTTCCTGTATTTGAATAATGGTAAATTTGTGTTGTAGAGTCCATTGTTTTAAGCTTTTGATTTTGTACGATCTTTAATATTGCGTTGGCCAAGTCGTTTGCATAAGTTGGAGAGCCTATCTGGTCACTTACAATATTTAAACTTTCTTGCTTTGCACCAAGTTGTAACATGGTGTCGAGAAAGTTGTTACCGTATTCTGAATAGACCCAGCCAGTTCTAATAATAATGGCATTGGTTGGCATTATCTGCTGTATAGACAACTCGCCCTTGAGTTTGGTTTGTCCGTAAGTATTAACAGGGTTTGTTGTGTCAGTTTCCACGTATGACTCAGATTTATTGCCATCAAAAACATAGTCGGTGGAGATATGGATTAGAACGGTATTGTTTGTCTGCGCAATCAGCGCTAATTTTTCCACGGCCAGATGATTGATTTGAGAAGCCAACTCTATCTGAGATTCGGCTTCATCAACCTTGGTGTAGGCAGCACAGTTGATAATTATGTCAAAGTGATTGTTGTCAAAATATTTTAAGATATTTTGATTTTGACTTAGATCCAACTCTTCTCTGCCAACAAAGACAAAGGTATTGCTGGTTTTTGTATCGGAAACAATCCGTTTGATTGATCTCCCTAATTGGCCATTTTTCCCAGTAACAAGAATTCTCATTGTTCATTATTCAAACAGATTAATCGCATCAGATAAATTAGGGTGGGCTCTATCTTTTTCTGATAATTGTAATGCTGCTAAAGGCAGTTTCCAGTCAATATTTAGCTCGCTGTCATCAAAGGCAATGCCGTAATCGTGCTTTGGGGCGTAGTAGTTATCTACCTTGTATGCAAATGTAGCCTGATCGCTAAGAACCACAAAACCATGAGCAAACCCGTGGGGAATAAACAGTTGATACTTGTTTGTGTCAGTCAATTCAACAGCCACATATTGGCCAAAAGTGGGGCTGGATTTTCTGATGTCAACGGCAACATCTAACACACGCCCCTCAACAACTCTAACCAGTTTGGATTGAGCGTAAGGTGCTAGTTGGTAATGCAGCCCACGTAAAACACCTTTGGTAGATTTTGACTCATTATCTTGAACAAAGTTGACCGAATAGCCAATAGCCTCTTCAAATAAATCTTGTCTAAATGTCTCGGCAAAGTAACCGCGATCATCGCCATGAACCAAAGGCTTGATTAAGACTACCTCAGGTATGTTTTGTTTGACAAACTCCATTACAGCTCTTTGGCGCGATACATTAAATATTGACCGTATTGATTCTTAGCAAGCGGCTCAGCCAGTTTGATTAGTTGCTCTTTAGAGATATAGCCTTCTTCAAAGGCAATTTCTTCGATACATGCCACTTTTAGACCTTGTCTATTTTCAATGGTTTCAATAAAAGTTGAAGCCTCTAGTAAGCTCTTGTGAGTGCCGGTATCTAGCCAGGCATAGCCCCTGCTCATTAGCTCAACCGAAAGTCTGTCTTCTGCTAGGTACATCTGATTGACAGTGGTGATTTCCAATTCACCTCGGTCAGAAGGAGTTACTTCGATTGCTTTCTGAACGATGTCGTTTGGATAAAAGTATAGGCCAGTGACAGCATAATTGCTTTTTGGGTTGCTGGGTTTTTCTTCAATGCTTAGAGCTCGCCCTTGGGTGTCAAACTCTATCACACCGTAACGCTCTGGGTCATGAACACGGTAGCCGAAAACTGTTGCTTGGTTGTTGTTGGCATTTTGGACGGCAGTATGAAGCATTTTAGGTAGCCCATGACCATAATAAATATTGTCGCCTAAAATCAAGCAAGCATCGTCATCGCCGATAAAATCTTTCCCTAGAATGAATGCTTGTGCTAAGCCATCTGGAGAGGGCTGGACTACATATTCGAATTTCATGCCAATGTCGGATCCGTCGCCCAATAATTGCTCAAATCTTGGCAAATCTTCTGGCGTTGAAATGATTAATATTTCCTGAATGCCAGCAAGCATTAAGACCGATAAAGGGTAGTAAATCATCGGTTTGTCATAAACAGGCATCAATTGTTTGGATACACACTGGGTAATAGGATAAAGTCGTGTGCCGGATCCGCCTGCAAGAATAATTCCTTTCATATGGGTAAAATTTATTGTTGAATTCTGTTTTAATATACTAAACTATATACACACTATTTTTGGTTAAATATTGCAAAACGAGCGCGTTGATGAGTTATAGGTTATAAGACAATCAGAAGATGACAAAGAAAATAATTGTTACCGTAACTCAAGATTTTATTGTGCACACAATTACCCGTAGTCTGGCGACATTTCGGGAGTTTGAAAGATGAATTTTCAGGACAGAGCGAACTTTGTTACGCACCTTAAGCTTATTGTTTTAATTAGACGTGAGTCTGAAACTGAAAGTCTTTGAGTACTTTGGAGGGAAGAAAAAGAGTTTCTGTTAAAAAAATCTTAATACTCGTTGGCTGATTGCTGCGACAGATACTTTTATTAATCATTCGACTGATGATTCGGTTGGACCTTTATCAGTCACCTGTGTCTGCTTACTTAATACTTTTAAAATGCAGGGGTCGGAGAGGTTTACTATCAATGCAGATCAAAATATTGATGAAAAAGATAAGAAGACTTGAGAGCGAGCATCGCTTCGCGTTATTTGATGGGAAGTCGGTTTTTAAATTTGTACGGATGACGCGCTCAGAAATATGCACTGGAGACTTGATAAAGTTTCTAAAATAAACGTTTCGGGTGGGATACTGCTCGAAGTGTTTAGTAGGCTACAAGAGCACGATACTGTATATAAGTGCGCTTGAGATAGGCATATATTTGATAGGACTAAGTGGTGGTGATAGTGACAATTTTTAAAAAATATTGGGAAAATGGTTGCTATAAAGTTATTTTGCCGTTATTTTGGATAATTGCCCGTATTCTTCCCAGAAGGCTAGATATATGGGTATATGGAGAAGGGCACACATCTGCCGCTTCGCCACTTTTAAGGTATGCAAAACAGAAGGATACAAGAAAGCATATTTATATTACCCCATATGAGTCTCAAATAAAAATTATGCGAGATGACGGAGTGTTGGCATTTAAGCCATCAAGTGTGATTGGTTGTTATTACATTTCAAGGGCAAAAGTTCACGTTATAACAAAAACTCGTCTAGAGGATTTGAATACATATCTTAGTTATAATGCGCTAATTGTAAATCTTTGGCACTGTATCACATCTGATTTGTTTGAAAATAGTACTACTAACAAACCACAATGGAAAATTGATAGGAACAAAGCTAGAGTTAAAAAGAAATATGAGCGATATTATTTTTTGTGCAGCACTTCAAAGTTTACGCAAAATTTACAGGCTCAGTATTTTGGTATCGATTTGTTAAAATTGCCGGTTGTAGGTATGCCAAAGCTTGATATGCTCTATTCTCAGAGAGAAAGTAAAGCTAATAATACTAGTCTATTATCAAATGAGTTTGACATGGTTTTTGCCTACATGCCCAGTTCAAGAAGGCAAGGGGAGTTGGTGTGGGATCATGGGATTGATTTTGAGAAAATGAATGATTTCCTGGTAAAAAACAACAGTGCACTGGTTCTTAGGCCACACTATAGAGATAGATCGTCCTTTAACTTGGATAAAGACTACTCTAATATACTGTTAACCAGTTCTCATTATTCACAAGAGTGGACAGATGTGAATGACACTCTTGTTGGGGTGGATGTCTTAATATCGGATTATTCATCATTGATATATGAGTTTTTAATAACAGGTAAACCCATATTGATATATACACCAGATTACGCATCTTACTCGACAGAAAGCTATTGTGTTCTTCATCAAACGATAGAAGGTTTTGATTATAAGATTCCATCTAATAGGAACAATAATTTGGATGAACTTTTTGTGTCAATGGAGAGTGTTATTAACAAAAGTTACTCTTATAAAAAGTACAATGAAATACTTGAAAAATATCATTTCTATCAGGATGGTGACTCATCCAGAAGGGTTTATGAGCACATAAAGAAAAGAGTTGATAAGATTTAAGGGTAAGTATTGTAATGAGAAATAAAATAAGAATATTAGATTGCACACTTAGAGATGGGGGTTATTACAATCAATGGGATTTTGATCATTCATTAGTTCAAAGGTATTTGAAAGCGGTCAATGATGCAAAAGTTGATATTATTGAACTAGGATTTCGTAATTTCCCAGAGGATGTGTTTTTTGGAGCTTTTGCTTATACAACAGATGCTTATATCGATGAATTAAAAATCCCCGATCATCTTACCGTTGGTGTTATGGTTGATGCTAGCAGTATTTTAAATAGTGGATACTCCATTGATGATGCAACAAGATTACTCTTTCAACCTAAAGAGAAATCTAGGGTTGATATAGTGCGTATTGCAACTCACTTTGAAACAGTTGCGCAATGCAAAGAGATTGTCCAACTATTAAAATCTTTAGGTTACCAGGTTGGTTTGAACTTAATGCAGATTAATACTAAAACAGATAGAGAGTTGTTGGATATTTCCAAATTGATACAAGGGTGGAGCGCAGTTGATGTATTGTATTTTGCTGATTCTCTTGGTGGCATGGACGGTAGTGATGTTGTTAGAATTTCTTCAATATTAAGATCAAAATGGATTGGGAAAATGGGTTTTCATGCGCATAATAATAAGGGTTTAGCGGTATCAAATTCCTTAATTGCAATGGAGAACGGCGTTACTTGGATTGATGCCACAATTTTGGGCATGGGGCGTGGTGCTGGCAATGCTCAAATGGAAAACTTATTGCTAGAATTGATGCAAAAGCATCAAATGAAATATCGTCCAAATGCTTTGTTTGATTTGGTTTTGTCTGATTTTACATTGTTGCAAAATCAATTTCATTGGGGTGAAAGCCTGTTGTATCGTTTGGCAGCAATACACAATATACATCCTACCTACATTCAAGAAATGTTGGAAAACAATCGCTATAGCACTAGAGAAGCGCTAGAGGCTCTAAGCTTTATGTCGTCAATAGATACTACTCATTACAATAAAGATTTATTGTCTGCCGCTCGTGGAAATACTACAAATAAAGGCAGTTGGGATGCTAAAGATTGGTGTGCTAAAAAAGAGGTATTAATATTAGGATCAGGTAAAAGTTTAAAGTCATATCAGAAGGACATTATTCAATATATCCATACCTACAATCCTACTGTTGTGTCTTTAAATATAGAGCATGAGTTTCCTAAAGAGTTGATTGATATTTATGCTTCATCTAATGAATCAAAGATGTTAGGGGAGTTTGATTTGTATTCTCGGTTAACTGTGCCGCTTGTTGTGTCTAGTGTGTTGTTAGAGAAAGTTGTAGGCACATCTCACGGTATTAAAGAACTATGGGATTATGGATTAAATATTAAACCAAGTGTCTTTACTATGGGTGAAAAAGAATGCACATTACCTTACGAACTTAGTATAGGTTACGCCCTGTCTTTGGCAAATGTCGGTGGTGCCAATAGCATAAGCCTGGTTGGTTTCGATGGGTACGACATTGGAGATGCAAGACAAGAAAAAATGGAGGAACTGTTTAGGTTATATTTAAGTCAGACAACAGTAAATATTGTTGCTTTAACCCCAACAACCTACAACATACCTAAAAGCTCTATCTATGCTGCAAAATACTAAGTTAAATACCGTTATTATTATTCCGGCGCGCTATAGCTCTAGCCGCTTGCCAGGAAAGCCATTAATTGATATTTTAGGAAAAAGCATGATACAACGCACTTATGATAGGTGTTGTTTAGCTTTAAGTAAAGAAAGAGTGTTTGTTGCAACTGATGACGATAGGATTTTCCTTCATTGCAAAGATAGTGGTATGAATGTGTTAATGACACCTAGTACTTGTATGACCGGAACAGATAGGGTGTATGAGGCATCTAAGCAGGTGGAGGCAGATGTTTATATAAATGTTCAAGGTGATGAGCCAATTATAAATCCAGAAGATATAAAGATTGTTATACAAGCCAGTCACAATAATCCGGAAAGTGTTATCAATGCAATGTGCCCAGTTGACGAAGAAGGTTTTAATAATTCAACTATTCCAAAAGTGGTGACTCGTTTAGACAATCGCTTATTGTATTCTAGTAGAGTCGGCATACCGTCAAATAAATCGTTGTCATTTACCAAAGCCCACAAACAAGTTTGCATCTACGCTTTTCCAAAACAGTCTTTGGTAGATTTTGTTAGTGTTGGCAAAAAAACACCTTTAGAAGAATCGGAGGATATAGAAATTTTACGTTTTTTAGAGTTGGGCTACGATGTTCAGATGGTCGAGGTATCTGACACTTCATGTGCTGTTGACATTCCTAAAGACGTTGAAAAAATCAAAGCGCTTTTAGTTAAGCAAATGTCACAATGATAAGAAATATATTGTTCGATTTCGATGGAGTTATTTTAGACAGTATGCCTATTAGAGATTATGGGTTTAAAAAAATATTTGAAAATTTTGATACTGTTTTAATAGAAAAATTGCTGGACTACCACAGTAAGAACGGAGGGTTATCTCGTTATGTAAAAATTAAATATTTTTATAATGAAATTCTTGGCAGGGAGATATCTGAAGATATGCTTCAGCATTATGCAGATGATTTTTCAAGGATTATGAAACGAGAGTTGATCAATAAGAAATATTTAATTGCTGACACAACCAACTTTATCAAGAGCAACTTTGAGAAATACAATCTGCACATTGTTTCAGGTTCTGATGAAAGTGAGTTAAGATTTTTATGTAAAGAATTGGGAATTTCTAACTACTTTAAGTCAATACATGGTTCACCAACGCACAAAAATGAATTGATCAAAAGGCTGTTATTGGATAATAAGTACATGTCAGGCGAAACAATTTTAATTGGCGATAGTATTAATGATTATGAGGCTGCAAGCGTTAACAATATAAATTTTTATGGATTTAACAATATAGATTTGATTAAAGTCTCTGCAAAATATCTAAACAACTATCAAGGACTAGAGTGATTTTAAACCTTCTTTTTTGATTACTTTGGGCAATAAGATTCCTAAGAAGAACACATAAAAAGCATTTATGTGTTCTTCTCCAAAAGCAATGTGTGTAAAACCAAACGTTGCATACCCGATACACAGTAGAACTCCCATTAAGGAATAATGATAGGTTTTTTTATTTTGAAGCCCTTGGTAAAATATACGGAGCGGTATGAATAGTAGTGAGAGCAGAGCCAAAAGCCCAACAATGCCAGCCGATACGGCAGTGGTGATGTATTCATTATGGAGGTGTGAGTACCTGACAATGTTCTGACTTGTGTAATTCTGAGAAGCTTGGTTGGCATTTCCGTAGCCATAGCCAATCCATGGAGAGTCTGTAAAGGCTTGCAGGCCAGATTTCCACATATTTAAACGCTCTCCAGTGGAGGAAAGATGCTTGTCTCCCGTACGCCAATTTTCTACGCCAGATATGGCAGCCGATATTTTATTCTGTACAACGGCAGTGTTAGATATTGTTGCTAATATTGCTACAAACAATCCAAATACAATCACTTTGTATTTTTTATTGTTTTTTAGGTGCTGTTGATATATTAGTATAAAGTACATGCCACTTAAAATTAGTGCCGAAACCCAAGACCCCCGACTTGCCGACAAGGTTATGGCGGTGACACCGAATAAAAAAGCAATCAAGGTAAAAATACGCTCCTTCGGTGTTTCATTAAAAATTCTAATAATTGATAAAAACAGCATTGATACAGCAATATCGCCAAAGATATTAGGATTTATCATGCCTGATGGGCGCCAATATTCGCCTATCTGAAATAGAGCTTGTGTTATTGTGATGATACCGATAATAATTAATCCAATTTTCAAACTTAATAGCAAATTTTTAATTGGAAATTTCACTCTAAATATTGATAGTGCAATAAGGGGTGCAAGCAAGAATTGTATTTTTCGTCCAAGACTACTAAAATCTGCATGTATGCCGTCTGCCACTGGAATGGATAATAGTGCCACGCCAAAATAACCAACTGTTAGCCAAGAAAAAAGCTTTAGCTCTTTAATTTTGAATGGGTTTGCCTTATCTTTGAATGCAGCATGAGCGCCAAAGAATACTAAAATTAGCAGAATTAAGCTACTAAATATTTTTATTGAATTAATAACAATAGGAAAAGCCAGTATTAAAACTGTTATAAAGTTTAAATGCCTTTTGTTTAAACATGTATTAACCATAACCCCACAAACTTGATGATATAATAAAACCACATGATTATATAGCTCTTATTCGTGAAAATAACCCCTGTTATTTTATCTGGAGTCTCAGGCACACGTCTTTGGCTACTGTCTCGTAAGCAATGCCCTAAACAATATTTACATATCTAGGTAGATAATTTATGAAATACTTTTATAAACTTAGTTCATTGTTAAATAAAAAATCGAAAAAAAAATTACTTTGGCTAGCGATGTTTTCGATTTTTTTATCAGTAATAGAAGTGGGTGGAATTTCAGCAATTATGCCATTCATTGATATCGCAACCAATTTTGAAACGATACACGAAAATCCTTACTATAGCTGGACTTTTTCATACTTTGGGTTTGGAAGCGATGTTGATTTTGTTGTTTTTTTCGGATTGATTTTGTTTGGATTTTATATTTTTAGAGGTGCGATAAACTTATTATATAGCTATACAATTGCCAATTTTACAGAGAATCTCTATGTACAAATAACCACGAGATTATTTAGGTCTTATTTATCAATGCCTTATCAGGTATTTACTAACAAGAATAGTAGTTATCTGACTAAGGCCATTGTTACAGAAGCGTCTTTAATGTCTATAGTGATTAGGGATGTCTTATTTATGCTGTCTGAAATTTTTGTAGTGGTTTTGTTGTATATGCTGATGCTGTTAGCTCATTGGAAAATAACACTGGTATTTACGGTTGTCCTATTTTTAAAAACAGTATTTTTAACTAAAAAAGTTTCTGCGAGAATAAAGACGGTTGGCAAAGTAAGAGAGAAAGGTCAGTCAGAATTTTACGAAGTTATTAACCGAATATTTGGCAATTTTGAGCATATCAAGCTACAAGATAATCGCAGGTTAAAGGAGATTGGTAAAGATTTTTCAACAAAGGTAAATAGGTATGCAAATGCAAATGCAGAAAGTACTTTTCTAAAAGAGTTTCCTAGAATTTTTATTGAAACTATTGGCTTCTCCCTGATTGTTCTATTGTTGATTTCTTTGGTGTATTTAAACCAATCCAACATAGCATATGTTTTACCAATTTTAAGTCTATTCATATTATCTTTGTATCGCTTACTGCCGTCATTTAATCGTATTCTTAGAGGTTATAATTCACTTATGTATTACCATAAGTCAATCGATATTATTGAGGAGGAGCTAAATATTCCTCATGAAAATTTATCCAATAAGAGTATAGAGTTCAAAGATAAAATTGAACTAACAGATGTTTGTTTTTCTTATCATGACAAGTTGATTCTGCAAGATATATCTCTCATTATCAACAAAGGGGAAAAAGTTGCTTTTGTGGGTGAAAGTGGTTCCGGAAAAAGCACTTTGGTTGATTTAATTATTGGATTAAATCAACCAAGTCAAGGTGAGATTAAAGTTGATGATATGCCATTAGATGAGCTTACCTTGCAGGATTGGCGTTCGCAAATTGGCTATATATCGCAACAAGTTTATTTATTTGATGGCACAATTGCGGCTAATGTTTGTTTTGGGAGAAAGGTGGACAGTGCCTTATTGCTCCAAGTTTTAAAGCAAGCAAATATCATTGATTTTTTGCAAACTAAACAAGGAGTAGATACCCTAGTTGGAGAAGGAGGGGTGCAATTGAGCGGTGGACAGAAGCAACGAATTGCCATTGCTAGAGCTTTGTATGGACAGCCGGAGATATTGGTACTAGATGAAGCGACAAGTGCGCTGGATGACACTACAGAAGAGAGGATTATGGATGAAATTTATCGAATTACTCAGAACAAAACTTTGATTATTGTTGCACATCGTCTAAGTACAATTAAAGGCTGCGATAAAGTTTATGAGATTAAAAACAACTCTCTTGTTCCAAAACAACTTAGGAAGATTTTGAAGTAAAAGAATAATGAGAACTATGTATAAAGTATCTATTTCAGCAAAAAAAGACAGTTTTATTTATTTTTTTCCTGAAAGTATAATTTTTTTTGTTAAGTATGTTGCATTACTCTTAAGTGTTGTAAAGGTAAGAAAAAGATTAAAACAAATAGAAGTAGGGGACGATAAGAGCTTGACAATTCTTGGAAACGGTCCATCCTTGAAAAACCTTGATTTTTCTAGATACAATGAAAGAGAGATAGACTTCCTTACAGTTAATAATTTTCCAAATTCCGAGACTTTTTTTTCTGTTAAGCCAGAGTATGTGGTATTTATTGATACAATGTTTTGGATTCCGTATGAAAAGTTAGAGTCTCATATGTCTAAAAGTGTAGGTGGCACGTTCGAATCTCTTAATAAATCCACATGGAGAGTGACTCTTTTTGTTCCAGCGGTTTCAGAGAAGGTGATCAAAGAAAGAATTCACAATGATAATATTAAATTAGTTCTTTTGCCAGATGTCGGTTATGAATTTGAGAATGCATTTTTGGCAAACTTGTCTTTAAAGGTTGGAATCCCCCCTCCCAGGTTAAATGTTGTAGTTACATCTATTTATATTGCCTCTTTGTTGAATTACCGTTCAATTGAAGTGTTTGGAATGGATATGGACAGGTTTGTAGATATTGGAGTTGATCAGACGACCAACGACGCATACCTTGGTCATCGTTACTTTAATGTAGAGAAGAAAGTCAAATCTAAAAATAAAGTTATAGGAAAGCATCCAAACAATATGTATATCCGTTTGTTGCGCGAAGCAAAAACATTCAGGTGGTTTGGAATTATGTCAAATTATGCACTAGAGAACAACATTAAGATTGTTAACAAATCTTCGTTTTCAATGCTCGATATGTTCAAAAGAGGCGGTTAAATTGGTTCGTGACACAATTAAGAAGGTGGCGGCTAAATATGGCTATGATATAAGAAGAATAAAATCTCATAACAAGCTTGAATTTGAATTAACACTGCTGCAAATTGACAATCTCTATACACACACAATAAAAATCCCACTTGAGAAGGGATTAAGAACTTACAGAGGTGTATCGTTGTCAAATTATAAATCCGATCTGTATGTAAATGCGGTTATGGAGGCCTACCGAGAGTTCCCGTTCAAAGATAGATTTGTAGAAGTTTTTGTGGCCAGCATAAAGAGTTCAATGCAAGCTAATAGGTCAATGTTAGAGGCGTTCAACCTTAAAGATAGAAAGGATTTGGCAAATATTCCAGAGTGTTACTCTGTACTCCCATGGGAGCATTTGAGTATCGAAGAAAAAGAGAAAATATATATGAATACTTTTATTAATAGAAGAAATCTATCTAACTTTCAGGACGATATCAGTGTATTTTATTCTGATGACGCTTGGGTATCGCATGCTAAACATTTTTATAAAATGATATCGTCAATAAAAAAAGACGGGTTCCACCCTTTTTCACTTCCTATAGTTGATGTTCTACTTAAAGATAATGATATTAGATATATCATGTCTTCTACTGGGAATCATCGCTTGATAAGCGCATTTGCTGCAGGAGTGAATCTTGTTAATGTCAAGTTAGGCAATGTTATAAATATAAAGAATATTGAAAATTGGACAAATGTAAGAAACGGGTTGTTTTCAAAAGATGAGGCTCAAAAGATTTTTTTAGATTACTTTGAAGGAAGAGGGTATGGTTCCAATGTATAAGTATTTTTATGGGGCGATATCGAGAATATTAGGACTATCAAAGTCTTTTTCTAGTGATGGAGAGGATGCAATAATTTCAAAAATTTTCTCCGATAAGTCTGAGGGTTTGTATATTGATATAGGTGCATATTCGCCAGTAAGGCATAGTAATACCTTCAGACTTTATATTTCTGGCTGGCATGGGATTTTGGTTGAGCCAACCAAAGGCTTTAAATGGTGGTCTATTTTACGACATAGGGATTTATTTTATAATGTAGGAATCGATGCAAGAGGGCCTGACTCCATAGTTAGTCGTAAGTTTTATCAATATAATGACCACCCAGATAATAATACGATGTCGGAAGATCGCGTAGAAGAAGTTAAGTTTTTACACTCAAGAGAGCCAGATGTAATAAGTTCCGTTCAGTTTACGAATATAAAGTACATACTAGATAATTCCGAATCGCTTATCAAGAACAATGAGATAGACTTATTGAATGTTGATATTGAAGGAAACGAGTTTGATGTGATAAGTGAGTTCATTGAGCTGGAATGTTATCCAAATGTTATTTGTGTTGAGGAGCTTGGCAATACATGCTTAAGTGTGCAAAACACAGACGTATACAGGTTGTTGACTCTTTCTGGCGATTATGTGTTAATTGCAAAAACACTTCTGTCGTCTGTTTATGTTAGGGCTGATTATTTAAATAAATCAAACAGTTCATTTTTAAAAGAGCTTAGCGTCTTGCAAAAATATAGTAAGAGTGACTTAAAAACAGTTTAAATATTCAGATTTGATGCCATGAAGGTGTTGCACGTTTCTAAATTTTCGGATGTAGGTGGGGCTGCCAAAGCGGCCCACAATATACACCTATCTCTTAAATCTGTTGGCATAGACTCAATCTTTGCTGTAGATGTTACTAGCGAAAATGACGATGTTGACACTACTACTCTTGGTGCATTTTACACAAGCAAAGTGGTTTCATTTTTAAGGCTAAAATTTTCCAACATACTGCTATTACTCAGCTCTTTAAGGAGTCAAAGATCTTGCAATATCATCCCCACCCCGTGGCCAAAAAAAATTAATAATTCTGATTGTGATGTTGTTATGATTCATTGGGTCGGAGGCGGAGGGTTGTCTATATTTGACTTGTCAAAAATTAATAAAAAAATTATTTGGGTAATGCATGATATGTGGATATTTTGTGGGGCAGAGCATCTGAGCACAGATGCAAGATTTATAAACGGGTATTCTAGATCAAATAAACCATCAAATAATAAGCTACTAGATATTGATAAATTTATTTGGAAGAGAAAGAAGCACATTATCAGCAAATTAAAAAATATTACTTTTATTGCCCCAAGTGAATGGATGTGTGAGCAAGCGCTTAATAGTCAAATGATCCATTATCACAACATATGCACAGTTAATATTCCAATAGATACAAGCTATTGGAAAAGTTCAAGCAGTGAAAAATCATTGAATGAAGTTGCTAATGTGGATTTAACAAGTAAATTCGTATTAACATTTGGATCTTCATCTGGAGCTACTGATAAAGGCATGTTGATTTTTACAAAGGCAGTTGAATTGTTGCCAGAGTTTATAAAACAAGATCTATATTTGGTTTTTTTTGGAGCGACTGACAAATTGGATATCAGGTCGTTAAGCGTACCTGCGATAAATTTTGGCTATGTGAAGTCAAAAAATAAGCTCCGTCAAATTATCTCAATTTCAGACGTTTGTGTATATCCGTCAAGGATAGAGTCATTTGGACAGTTGGCGGCAGAAACAGCTTTATGTGGAACACCAGTAATAGCGTATAAACATTCAGGAGTCTCAGATTTTATTGAAAGCGGAATTAATGGAATATTATTTGAAAAATATACAGAAAAATGCATAGCGCAAGCCATTTATGACGCACATGCGTTATTTTTTAATTTGGGTGTTGATAGTCGGTTAAATCATAAGCTGATAAATGCCTTAAATTTTGAAAATATCGGCAATAAATATAAAAAAATAATTAGTAAGCTATAGGTATGCTTTATATCATTATTCCAGTATTTAATAGAATTGATCACACAATAAGGTGTATAGACAGTATTCTCTTGCAAGAGCTTGAAAGTGATTTTAGAATAGTTATTTCTGACTCTGGATCAACAGACAATACTGCAACCATTGTGGGAAGTAAGTATAGTGATGTTGACATTGTATCTGGCAATAGTGACATGTTTTGGTCTTCGGCTATTAATTTAGGATTGAAGCATATTGAGCCGCATCTCGAAAAGGACGATCTTGTTTGCTTCATGAATAATGATGTGGTGTTGCATGATAATTGCTTACAGGTGTTGTTTGAGGGTGTTGATGATAAAACTATATGCACTGCATTATCGCAAGATGAGAAAGGTATTGTTGTTGGTTCAGGGTCTGTGGCCAAGTCTTGGTTTTTGGCATATATGCATCATCCATTCAGAGGGGAGAAGTCTAAACTAGTGCACAAAGGCCAGCGAGTCAGTATTGATATGTTTACTGCAAGATGTGTCATGTTCTCCGCTGAATTGTATTTATGCAATGGCGGAATTGACGACAAAAATTTTCCGCATTACAGTGGCGATGATTACTATTCGGTTCTAGCAAAAAAAAGCGGATGGAGTATAGTGTTGCTTACCAGCGCAAGACTTACATTAGATAATAAAAGCAATAAAAACGACGAAAAAACAACTTTTGCTAAAAAATTATCTTTTCATATTTTTGATATTAGATCAAGTTTAAACTTTAGAAAGCTTATACAATGGTCGCTCAAAGCCCCCCCATTTTATGCAAGACCGACACATCTGGTAATATCTATGGTTAAGTCATTTATTGTGTTTATGGTGCAGAAATAAACCATTTTTTATCGATGCGATTAATAGCGGTAAGGACTCATTTAAGTGGCATGAGAATTGCAAAAAATTTGATTTAGTCGTAACTTACAGGAATTTTAATAGCATGAAAATAGCAATAGCAGGTATGGGATACGTTGGCCTTTCTAATGCTGTGCTTCTTGCGCAGAACAACGAAGTGACAGCATTCGATATTGATGCCAATAAGGTGACGCTTGTCAACCAAAAAAAATCTCCGATAGCTGATATTGAAATAGAACAATATCTTTTGCAAAAGAATCTCAATCTGCAGGCAACGCTGGATAGAGGATTGGCTTACAAGGATGCTAAGTTTGTTGTTGTTGCTACACCTACTAATTACAATGTTTTAGATAATCAATTTGACACTTCTTCTGTTGAGAGGGTCGTTCAAGATGTTGTAGGCATAAACCCTACTGCCACTATAGTTATTAAGTCTACAGTCCCTGTTGGATACACTCAGAAGCTTAAATCTAAATTCGGCATAGACAATGTTATATTCTCCCCAGAATTCTTAAGAGAGGGTAGGGCACTATATGATAATCTATATCCATCACGCATTATTATTGGAGAATTTTCAGATAAGGCCAGCCAGTTTGCCACTCTTTTGCAGGAGGGTGCGATCAAAAAGGATATTGATGTTTTGTTTACCAATTCCACCGAAGCGGAGGCTATAAAACTTTTCAGCAACACATACTTAGCAATGAGGATATCGTATTTTAATGAGCTTGACTCCTATGCTGAATCCCATGGTTTGAATTCAAAGCAGATTATCGAAGGCGTGGGGCTTGATCCAAGGATTGGTTTACATTATAACAACCCTAGTTTTGGATACGGTGGGTACTGTTTACCGAAAGACACAAAGCAATTAAAAGCCAACTACAGAAACGTCCCAAATAGTCTTATTAATGCAATTGTTGAAGCTAACTCCATTAGGAAGGATTTTATTACTAGTCAGATAATGGCAAAAAAACCAAAAACGGTCGGTGTGCACCGACTTATTATGAAAAGTGGAAGTGATAATTTCAGGGCTTCATCCATACAGGGCGTGATAAAGCGTATCAAAGAAAAGGGTGTTGAAGTGATAATTTATGAACCTGTGCTTACAGATAGAGGCGAAACAAGATTCTTAGATTCTGAGGTGATTGAGGATTTTGACGAGTTTGTTAAGGTAAGCGATGTGATTTTGACTAATCGTATGGCGAATGAATTGAATGCTGTAGTAGATAAGGTTTACACTAGAGATTTATTTGGCATGGATTGACTGTTTTTTTGTATGAAATTCACCGTATTAATGTCCATTTATCACAAAGAGCTCCCAAAGCACTTTGACAGGGCAATGCAATCTATTTGGGATGATCAAATTATCAAGCCAGATGAGATTGTTTTAGTGCAGGATGGGCCGTTGCCTAATGCTTTGCAATATCAAGTTGAAGCATGGAAAAAAAAGTTGAATGGCATCTTAAAGTCTATTCCTCTTAAGGAGAATGTTGGCACTGGAAAGGCAAAAAACATTGGAATTAAGGCATGTAGTTATGAGCTAATTGCGGTTATGGATACAGATGATATATCCTTGCCTGGGCGATTTGAAAAACAATTGAATGTGTTTAGAAATAATCCTGAGATAGATGTCTGTGGCGCTTGGGTTGGTGAGTTTGAAGATGATGAGAATGTCATTGTTTCATATAGAAGAACGCCCGAGAATCATAAACAAATTGTTGCTTTCGCTAAAAGTAGAAGTCCGGTTAATCATCCGACGGCCATGTATAGAAAATCCTCTGTATTGAGTGCTGGGAACTATTCAGAATGGAGATCCAGTCAAGACTTTAACCTCTTTGTTAGATTGATTATTGACGGCGCTAAGCTACACAATATACAAGAGCCATTAGTCAACATGAGAATGGGTAATGGGCAGCTAGAAACCAGAAGGGGTGGACTAAAGCAGGCACTGCTTGAAGCAAGTGTGCAAAAGGAATTTTACCAGATGGGGTTTCTAAGTCTTTTTGAGCTGGCTAGAAATGTTGTGATTGGTTTTTCTATTAGAATGTTGCCAAGAGCATTGATAAAGTTATTTTATAAGTTATTGAGAAATGGGTAGTTGATTGATGCAAGATAGTGAATTAGAAAGAGCCCGTTATGACCACAAGGCTTTTAAGTTTCTTAAGAGCGAAAAAATTATTGATATTAGTAGCTTGCCGCTTCCTTTAAGAGAGCCTTATTTACTTTACCAAAAAAGGATCTCGAAATATATCAATAATAGCCATACCGTGCTAGAAATATGCGCCGGAATGGGTACAAACACAGAGCCCTTATTGGCTACTGGCGCATCTATTTTTGCTACTGATATATCTAAAGATTCTCTAACAGTCTTAGAGAAACGATTTGAAAGCGATCAGATTACTTGTCAAGTAGCTAATATGGAAAATCTACCTTTTGGAGATGAGGTTTTTGACTCGGTTGTGTGTGCTGGCGGGTTGAGCTATGGTGATAATAGTAAGGTACTTAGTGAAATATACAGAGTATTAAAGCCAGCAGGGAGTTTTATTGCGGTTGATTCATTAAACCATCATCCGATCTATAGACTCAATCGCTATATTCATTATTTGCGTGGTCATCGCAGCGCTAGCACCTTAAGAAGAATGCCAACTTTAAAATTAATCAGTGAATATGGGTTAAAATTTAACTCAATCAACACTAGATTTTTTGGCTCTATTTCTTATTTGACGCCACTAATAAGCTGGGTGTTTGGTGAAAGGGTTTCAGCCGATTTATCAAGATGGTTTGACAAATTGGTCTGTGTTAAAAGATCAGCTTTTAAATTTGTAATGGTTGTGCATAAAACGTGAAAAATCAGTTAGAGTCTTTATCCAATCCAGAAGCATTCCAATCGCCGATTGAAATTGAAAATTTTGATCGAGATACTTTGGTGCGTATGCTTACAACCATGATAATGATTCGCAAGACTGAAAAGCAATTAGCTTTAGGTCGAAAAAATGGATTGATTGGCGGACCTGTGCATCTTGGTGCGGGGCAGGAAGCTATCGCAGTAGGTGTCTCTGAGTATTTGAGAAAAACTGACCGCGTTTTCGGCGCTCATCGCTCTCATTCGCACCTACTGGCATTGAATCCTGATTTTTATCGACTATTTGCAGAAGTTTTGGGCAAAGAGACCGGTTTTTCAAAAGGCATGGGCGGATCAATGCACTTATTTGATCAGCCAAGTGGTTTTTATGGCTCGGTACCGATTGTAGCTGGAACGGTGTCACTGGCAGTAGGAGCTGCCATAGCAGCTAAGTTACAAGACAGCGATGATATTGGCGTGGCTTACATGGGTGATGGTGCATTAGAGGAAGGCGTGGTGCATGAGTCGTTAAACTTGTCAAAAATTCAAAATGCCCCCATGTTATTTGTGATTGAGAATAATTTATTTGCCAGTCATATGCATATTTCATTGCGACAACCAAGCGATATGGTGGCAAGATTTGCGCAAGCTAACGACATACCTTACGAGGTAGTTGATGGCAATGATGTGGTTTCAGTCTCCAAGGCGGCTAATCGATTGATTGATGATATTAGATTAGGCAAAGGTCCAAGATTTTTAGAGTTAGTTACTTATCGATGGTATGGCCATGTTGATTGGCGAGATGATGTTGATGTAGGTGTTAAAAGATCCTTAACTGATATTAATAATTGGAAGGCCAGGGATCCGATTGCAAGACTCACAGCCGCGATGATTGCAACAGGTCTTTGGAGCCAACATCAGACAGAGAAAATCAACCAAAGATTAGATAATGAAATCGACAAGGCATGGAATAAAGCTATTAATGATCCGTATCCATCGCTAGACTCCACACTAAAACATGTTTATTCAAACTGATTTTTATTCATGCTAAAAAAGCAATTCAACTACGGGACAGCTATTTGCACAGCATTTGAGTATCTATTAGAAAAATACCCCGAGGTTTTTGTTATTGGACAAGGTCTTTGGAGTCCCTGGTATGTTGGCAATTCCATGACTGATTTAGACAAGAAGTTTGGCGTGGAGCGAGTGATAGACACGCCTGTGGCTGAGTCGGCGTGTACCGGTGCAGCGGTAGGTGCGTCATTAGCAGGTATGAAACCTATTGTGGTTCATCCTCGCATGGATTTCATGCTATATGCCATAGACCCCATTGTTAATCAGGCGGCTAAATGGTCACACATGTTTGGTGGACAAGCAAATCCAGGATTGACAGTTCGAGGTATTATTAATCGGGGAGGGGAACAAGGAGCACAGCATTCCCAAGCATTGCATGCTTGGTTTTCTCATGTTCCAGGACTTAGGGTGGTTATGCCATCGACCGTCGCAGACGCTAGGGATCTGTTAATTGCCTCAGTATTATGCAATGATCCTGTTGTTTATATTGATGATAGATGGTTGTATGATCAAGAAGACGAACTCCCGCCATTGGTAGAGCTAGATCTAACTTTGCAAGGGCCAATGGTGACACAAACAGGTAGTGATGTCACTATTGTTGCTTCTGGTCATGCATCTCTTCTAGCAAGAGAAGCCTATAAGCAACTAATTGACAAAGACATATCAGCAGAGGTTATTGATATCAGAGTACTAAATCCACTAAATGTTGATTCGATTGTAAAATCTGTTAAGAAAACCAGGCGCCTAGTTGTGGTTGATTCTGGCTGGTTGTCAGCTGGATTTTCTGCTGAAGTATTAGCAAGTGTTGTAGAACGTTTACCAGTTAATTTATTACGTAGCTGTCCGATTAGAGTTGCACTGCCTAATGCATCCGCGCCAACATCGAGAGTATTGGAGCAGGCTTATTACACATCAACCATAGATGTAGTGGATGCTGTTAAGAAAATGTTTGACTAGAGCTGGAGATTATTTTAATGCGACAAGTGCCTTTTTTTGAATATCCTAGACTTTGGAATGACGATAGAGATGAGTTGTTATCTATTATTGATAAAATCTCTATGACTGGCGGATTTATTCTGCAAAAAGCAGTATTTGATTTTGAATCCGAGTTGGCTAGCTTCACCAATTCTAATTACGCTGTCGGTGTGGGTAATGCCACTGATGGGATGGAGATATTTTTAGAAGCTATTGGTCTTAATCCAGGTGATGAGGTGATTATTTCATCACACACTATGCTGGCAACCGCTTCAGCCATTAAAGTAGCTGGTGGTATACCAGTACCGGTAGATATTGGCGATGATAATTTAATTGACCCTCAAGCCATTGAAGATGCTGTTACTTCAAACACAGTTGGCATTATGCCAACACAGCTCAATGGCAGAGTGTGTAATATGGATGAGATTCTTGCCATTGCAGAAAAGCACAAATTATTTGTCGTGGAAGATGCAGCACAAGCATTGGGCGCAACATACAAAGGTCAACATGCAGGCACGTTTGGTCTAGCATCTGATATTAGCTTCTTTCCAGCCAAAGTATTAGGCTGTTTGGGTGATGCAGGTGGTGTGCTGGTAAATGATGAAGAGCTGTATCATCAGATCTACCAAATTCATGATCACGGTAGAGATGTTGACGGTGAGGTGAAAAGATGGGGTAGAAATTCAAGACTTGACAACATTCAGGCGGCAATCTTAAGTCATAAACTTAAGTCCTATCACCAAGTGGTTGCTCGTCGAAGAGAGGTGGCACAAATGTATCAAGACAGATTGGGAGATCTACCCGAACTGCAACTACCCCCCGCGCCCGACAGTGATGCAGATCATTTCGATGTGTTTCAGAATTATGAGCTACAAGCCGACAACCGAGATCAACTAAAAACTCATTTATCTGAGCAAAATATTGGTACTCTCATTCAATGGGGAGGGAAAGCAATACACCAGTTTGAACAACTGGGTTTTAATCAGGTGTTGCCAGAAACCGAGCGTTTTTTTAAGCGCTGTATTATGCTGCCGATGAATATATTTATCAACGATGATGATGTAGATTATATTTGTGAGAAAGTTAGAGATTTTTTTCGTCGCTAATGGTTAAAAGATTTCTAGACATAATGATTTCGTTATTTGGGCTAATTGTTTTTAGTCCAATTTTATTGGTTGTAATGTTATTAATTTGGTTACAGGACCGTCACTCGCCTTTTTATATCGCACCTCGAGTTGGAAAAGATGAAAAGTTGTTTAACATGGTTAAACTTAGATCAATGGTTATCAATGCCGATAAAAGTGGTGTGGATTCTACTAGTGCAAATGACACTCGAATCACGCCAGTAGGTCATTTTATTAGACTCTATAAACTAGATGAAGTTATGCAACTTTGGAATGTCTTAATAGGGGATATGAGCTTGGTTGGTCCAAGGCCTAATGTTAAGTCGGAGACAGATATGTACACCAAAGAGGAGTTAAAGTTGCTTAGTGTTAAGCCAGGCATTACTGATTTCGCCTCAATTGTTTTCTCTGATGAGGGTGAAATTTTAAAAGATAAATCGGACCCAGATTTGGCATATAACCAATTGATTAGACCTTGGAAAAGTAGACTGGGGTTGGTATATATTAATCACCGCTCGCTGTTTTTAGATATAGCAACTATTTTTTATACACTAGTTTCTATAGTTTCAAAGACAACCGCATTACAATGGGTGGTAAAACAATTGTCTAGCATTAATTCGGATGAGGCACTTATTAGGGTGGCTAGTCGCACAGAAGAACTTTATCCCAATCCACCTCCAGGTTCAAGCAGTATTGTTGGCGGTGGCTAAAAACAGTTAAGTCGTGGCTTTGCAAAAAATCATCACACTACCCAGAATAGTCAAGCAATTAGTTGCTATGATGGCTGATTCTATCTTACTTATTAACGTCCTGTGGTTATCTTTTTCACTTCGCCTAGGTTACTGGTATTACCCTGAAGAAGGGTTGTTTTGGTTAATACTAGTTTCACCTATAATTGCTATACCAATTTTTATTCGTTTTGGCCTATATCAGGCTGTGACAAGATATATTGGGCTTAAAACATTATGGTCAATTGTTAGTGCCATATCCCTATATGCCCTTATATGGGGGGTGGTTGGCTTCATGGCTGCTATTGATGGCATTCCTAGATCGGTCATATTGATCAACTGGCTATTGGCAATTGTTACTATTGTCGGACTTAGAATATTGGTTAGATCTGCATTGACTGACATCAAACTTAGGGATGATAAAGACAGGAAAAATGTAATAATTTATGGAGCAGGAGCGGCGGGAAGGCAGTTATCAGTTGCATTAGCCCAGTCTTCTGAGTATCGTCCTATTGCATTTGTTGATGACTCTAAAGACTTAATAAACCAGCAAATCAGTAGCGTTAAAGTGTATGCACCAGGAGATATATCTTCGCTAATTCAACGTTTCAAAGTGGAAGAAATATTGTTAGCAATCCCTTCAGCATCTCGACAAAAGCGCCATCAACTGATTGAAGCGCTTGAATCACATCCGGTTTTTGTGAGAGCTCTACCCGGTGTATCAGAGTTGGCACAAGGCAAGATAAAAATTGAAGACCTGCGAGAAATCAGTATTGAAGATTTGTTAGGTAGGGAGATGATATTACCCGATATCAATTTATTAGAAAAAGACATTAAAGGTAAGACGGTCATGGTCACTGGTGCAGGAGGCTCCATTGGTTCAGAAATATGCCGACAAATATTAAGCTTAGGAGCAAGCAAGCTAATCTTATTCGAGCAAAGTGAGTTAGCACTATACAGCATCGATAAAGAGCTGAACCATCGGCAGGGTGATGTTTATCCAGTACTAGGATCGGTGAATAACCAAGCACGTTTAGAAAGAGTGTGTCAACAATTTTCTGTTGAGACGATTTACCATGCTGCCGCCTACAAACATGTGCCTATGGTTGAGTTAAATTCTTCTGAAGGTGTGATGAATAACATCTTTGGTACTCTAAGATGTGCTCATGCAGCCATTAACTCAAAAGTGAAAACCTTTGTTTTAATTTCTACTGATAAGGCAGTTCGACCAACCAATACTATGGGAGCTACCAAACGTAGTGCAGAATTGATACTTCAAGCATTAGCCGAGCACCAAAACACCACACGATTCTCTATAGTGCGTTTTGGCAATGTATTGGATTCTAGTGGTTCAGTGATTCCGCTATTTAGACAGCAAATAAAACAAGGAGGACCGATCACGCTGACTGATAAGGCTATTGAGCGTTATTTTATGACCATTCCTGAGGCAGTTGAGTTAGTGATTCAAGCCGGGGCTATGGCAAGTGGTGGGGAAGTGTTTGTGTTGGATATGGGCAAGCCAGTTAAGATCTTTGACCTAGCAGTTAAGATGATTCACCTAAGCGGCTTGTCGGTTAGGAATGATGATAACCCAGAGGGTGATATTGAAATTAGTATTACCGGTTTAAGACCTGGAGAGAAACTGTTTGAGGAGCTGGTGATTGGCAACAATGTAGCCAAAACTGAGCACCCTATGATTTTTAAAGCTCAAGAAGATAGTCTATCTTGGCAGGAGTTAGAAATTGTGATGGCTCAAATGCAAACAGCGTTGAGTGATTGTAACCAGTCAGAACTTCGTGAAATATTGGTAAAAATTGTACCAGGATTTAAACCACAATGCGGTATTGAAGATATACTGTATCAAAAATAGCAAGTAAAACCCCGGATCATGGAATACGATAAGAATTTCTATCAAATTAAATCCAATAGCAAAATCTTTGAGTGCATCAAGGCTGAGCGAGAGAAAATTGGCTATTATGTTCTGCCTTATCAAGATACCACTGAGATTAAGTCTTATGCTAGTCGGGTTAAACAGTATCACATTGTAGTATTGGGAATTGGTGGTTCGAGTCTGGGCGCTAGGGCAATCTATGAATTCTTACTACCATCTAATAAGTATGACAAAGACCTGCTTTTTTTAGAAACGGTTGACCCGCTAAAGATTAACCACTGCTTAAATAAAGTTGATATTAATAATGCGCATTTTTTGGTGATCTCCAAGTCGGGAAACACTATTGAGACTATTAGTCTGTTTAAATACATCAATTCACTGATAGAGATTAACTGTCATAATTGCACCATTATTTCGGAGACCAATAGCGCTCTGACTCGTTTTGCTAGCAAACGCCAGATTAAAACATTTGAATTGGCTGAAAATGTAGGTGGGCGTTTTTCAGTTTTCAGTGTGGTAGGCTTGGTGCCATTAGCCATGGTTGGTGTGGATATTGATAATCTGCTTAATGGTTGCAGGCGAGTTTCAGATAGTTTTTTTCAGCAAAAAGGTTACTATAAATCAATTATCCAAAAAGCTCGATTTTTAGTAGAAAACAAATGGCGTTTTAACATTAATATAATTTTTTCCTATTCCTCTTCGTTGGAGAGTTTTAATAAGTGGTATGTTCAACTATGGGCAGAGAGTCTTGGCAAGGTGAATATTAATGGTACCCGTCAAGCATTAACACCTGTGGGTCTGATTGGTCCAGTTGATCAGCATAGTTTTCTGCAGCTTATTATGGATGGTGTGCGCGATAAGACGGTGACTTTTATTAAGATTGATGATTTAAAAGACGATACCGGAATTCCCAAGCCGGACAATGGATCATTTGCAGACTTTGATCTAGATTATTTAGACGGTCTAAGTTTTAATCAATTGTTAAATCGGCAAGCAGACGCCACCATTGAGTCTGTGAAGGCACAAAAAGACATCCCGTGTGATGTGGTCACCATTCGCACCGTGGATGAGTACAATATTGCCAAGCTAATGTTTATCAATCAGCTTTTGGTGTCAGCCATTGGTCAATTTCTGCAAATTAATACCTATGATCAACCAGGTGTTGAAAATGGCAAGATTATCTTAAAACAGAACCTTAAGAGCCATTCATGAGACCTATTCGCAAATGCTTATTTCCTGTAGCAGGTTACGGTACAAGGTTTTTACCTGTTACTAAAGCAATCCCCAAGGAAATGCTACCCATTCTTACTAAACCACTAATTCAATATAGTGTGGAAGAAGTGTTGGACGCAGGCATAACCCATATGGTGATGGTAACAAGTAAATACAAAGGGGCCATTAAACAACATTTTGAAAGGCAACCAGAGATTGAGTCAAGTGTGAAAAGCACTTCTAAACAGACACTTTTAGAAGAAATCAATTATTTAATCACGATGTGTGAGTTTTCTTATATTGAACAACAGCAGATGCTGGGACTGGGGCATGCAATTCACACTGGTAAACCACTGATTGGCGATGAGCCATTTGTGGTTGTCCTCCCAGATGATCTGTGCACAAATCAAGGGGAGTCAGTCTTGGCGCAAATGTTAAAAGTTTATCAGTCCAATCCAGACTGCTGTGTGGTAGCGGTCGAGGTGGTTCCTGATACTGAGGTTAATAAATATGGTGTTATCGATGGGGAATTGTTAACAGGCTTAGATAATATTTATCGAGTGAAGAATATGGTAGAGAAGCCTGAACCTAATGATGCGCCAAGCAATTTAGCCATAATTGGTCGCTATATTCTTACACATGAGATTTTTGAGACCTTGTCTAATACTCAACCAGATCACCGTGGTGAGATTCAAATAACCGATGCACTTAATATTCTTGCAAAAAAAGGAAAAGTTATTGCATGTAAGTTCCATGGAAAGAGATATGATTGCGGAACTTTTAAAGGTTACCTTGAAGCAAATAATACATTCTATAAATTCTAAAAAATTTTGGCTTAATTAGCTTTTCTTGCTAAAGAGTTTTGAAATTTATTAAAGACCCTAAATTTAGAATTACTTAGGGTCTGTTTTTTTGACGATTAATTAATACCAATCATTATCCTCGTCACTATCGTAGTCAAATTCTTTCTCATCATCATCTTCTTCGAATTCATCATAGTCATAATCATCTGTATTCATTTTTGTCTCCACAAAATAACAAACAAGATTAACCAAAATATTTGTTGGTTAATTTCGAGAATATACTCCTTTTATAAAAAATGTAAAGAAAAAAATTATTGAATTAATACATTAAAAATCAATAAGTTATATTATTGTTCTTAACAATATCAATATAAAAAAGATATTTTTTGACCTAACATCCTAAAATTTACTTCAATTGACAATGACCTAGATAGTTTTTAAATTTTGAGTGATTTATTAGTTTGTTAGATTTAAGTAAGAATGTGTAAATTCATCTACTCTATCTTCAACTTCTTTAATGAGTGTATCAAATTGTATTTTTTGTTGAGAGTCGCTTTCAAATTTTCTTATAGTGTCTCTCATATGATCAACACTTTGAAATAATTTGTAGATTTCACTGTAACTATGTTGATCAAATTGTTTAAGATGTTTTCGAATAAGATTAACTAATTCAATACGAAGCATTCTATTAATTTTCTGTTCAGACTCAGATGGCTTGGGATTCATTTCATTTGGATGAAAAAGAACGCCATTTTTTAAACTTTTTTTGAAAGAGGGGTTTACTTTTGAAATATTGAAACCCAGTCTATGAAACATTGGAAAGTAAGAATCCTCATTTATAAACAAACCAAATAAGTTGTTAATTTCAGTATCGTAGTTCATTATTAATTATCAATACCCTACTTTTTAATTCATTAGATGAATTAAAAAGCAATAAATCGATAGACTCGTTTATGGATTTATGACCAGTTAG
>Ga0255760_10000741_pt1 | contig 32197 bp, 23 predicted proteins | sample 071ome_25_FD_179960 | JGI IMG/M metagenome (GOLD analysis project Ga0255760, IMG submission 179960) | Coastal salt marsh microbial communities from the Groves Creek Marsh, Skidaway Island, Georgia - 071410BT metaG (version 2) | ecosystem: Environmental > Aquatic > Marine > Intertidal zone >...
CTTTACCTGATCTTCAGATAAAACGGGATTCAAAATGAAAACGGTTTCGTACTGATTCATAATTATTTGAACTAAAAATTTAGGAGTGCAAATGTACACTACTTTTCAATACGGACCAAGCCTGTTAGCAACGTGTTTACAGCTCTTTTTTGCGGAGGGTAAAAATAGCCCAATCATCCGCTTATATTTGTGGTATGGAGCAATTCATAGTATCAGCAAGAAAGTACCGTCCCCAGGCCTTCGAAGCCGTGGTGGGTCAGTCACACATTACCGATACGTTGCTCAAAAGCGTGGAGAACGATCACCTGGCACAGGCTCTGCTTTTCTGTGGCCCGCGCGGGGTAGGAAAAACCACCTGTGCTCGCATTCTTGCCAAAGTCATCAATGCAGGGGCCAACCTCAGCGACGATGAATTAGCCTTGAACATCTTCGAACTCGATGCCGCCTCTAATAATTCGGTAGACGATATTCGACGTTTAATTGACCAAGTCCGCTTCGCACCGCAAACCGGAAAGTTCAAGGTCTATATCATTGATGAGGTCCACATGCTCTCTCAACAAGCTTTCAACGCCTTCCTAAAAACATTGGAGGAGCCGCCGGCCCATGCCATCTTCATCTTGGCCACCACAGAGAAGCACAAGATCATTCCGACCATCCTCTCACGCTGTCAAATTTTTGACTTCAAGCGGATCACCGTTGAGGACATTGCCAACCACCTCGCCTATGTTGCGGAGCAAGAAGGCATCAATGCCGAACCAGAGGCCTTGCACATGATTGCAGAAAAAGCCGATGGTGCTTTGCGCGATGCCTTGAGTTTGTTCGACCGCATGGTCAGTTTCAGTGGTAATACCTTGACCTACACTCAGGTCGTTGAGGTCCTAGACATCCTCGATTACAACTACTATTTCAAAGGTGTAGAGCTGGCGCAAAGTGTGAACTACCCGGATCTTCTACTCCTGTACAATGAAGTATTAGACAAAGGATTCAACGGACACGAGTTTGTTGTCGGCATGGCCAAGCACTTTAGAGATCTATTGGTGGCACGCGAGGCTAAAACCGTAGAACTACTCGAAGTAGGCCCCGCCATCAAAGAACGCTATTTGCAACAAAGCGCCGCCTCTTCCACCCGCTTCTTACTTCACGGCCTCAAGGTCTTCAACGAGCTTGACGGACAATACAAGAATTCGAGCCAGCCAAGAATCTTGGTAGAATTGGGTCTTTTGAAACTAGTCGAGTTTATCTCGCAAGAAAAAAAAAAGCAGCAGCCCCAGGTAAATAGCACCACTGCGGACTCCACAGATGGCTATTTGCCCGATGAACTTCCCAAACGCGATCAAAGTGCACCTGCAGCGCCCACTGTTTCTGCTCCCAAACCGGCCACACAAGAGCCCCCTGCTCAAGTCGATGCCGCACCTGACGAACCTTCTGAGCCCGCAGCTACTGCACCAGCACCCACTATAGATCCTTTAGAAGGACCGGAAACATTACCGGACGAGCCCGTTTCGGCTCCACCTGTGGTCGATCCCGCTGCAGCCTTCGAAGTAGATTCTGAACCGACCCCAGCTCCGGCCACCACGCCACGACGAACCACGGGCAGACGCGTGGTCCAAAGGGATGCACGAACTACTGCAGGTGGGTTGTCGGTCATGGACACGCTCAACAACATTGAAAAACAAGAAGTAGCTGCGCCTGAACAAGCAGAAGTTCAAGACGGAGCTGTGCCGGATATCCCAGTGGTCGCAGGTGGACCGGCAGAAGTATATTCTAAGAAAGAGCTAGAAACGGCCATCACTGAATATGCCAAAAGACGCGATGTAAAGACGGCGGTTCGCAGTCTGCTCATGGGTCAGATGCCAAAGATTCTCGACAAGAACACCCTAGAGATGGAGGTGGACAACAACATCGAGATGGGGTATTTCAATGAGGAGCAACAGAAATTGGTCCCCTATTTAAGGGATGCTTTAAAGAATACACAGATTCGCTTCGAGGTAAAAATGGTCGAGCGTGAACAAGTCCGAAAACTGTATTTGCCAGAGGAAAAATTCAAGTACATGGCGGAGAAAAACCCACATTTGGTCTACCTACGTCAAAAGCTCAATACCGACTTAGAATAATGCGCCGCGCCTTACTCATTGTACTCGTACTGTTTTCGTTGAGCGCTAAGGCCCAATTCGATTGGTGGAATCAAATCCACAATTGGGATGGAGCCACGCCGTGGACGCAATACATGACGTATTCTCATGCGTATTTGGGACCGAATGCGTTGCCCATACCGAACGTAGCCGGTACACACAGTAACTACGCCAGTTCCAGTGCGCAAATCAGTCTTCATGGGGATGACCAATTTGTGAATTGGCATAATGAAGTCCAATTGGTCACCGGAAAGACTTTGTTCAATGTGGTACACCAGAGTGTAGAAGCTTTTAGAACGACCACCGATGTTCGTGATCTACGTGCTTCACGCGGTGAAAGTGGACAGGGCATACAAGCTGGAGACGTCATTGTAAATATCTCTCATCGCATCTATGAAAATGACGATGATGGCAGAACGGAAGTGTACTTCACCACGCATCTAAAGACTGCGGCAGGCCCACTAAACAACGCCCGATTCACCGATGCACCTGGCTATGCTTTCTTTTTCACCGGACGCTGGAATCCAAAGTATTCCCGATTATGGATTTCTTCGAATGCAGGCTTCCAAGTCTATCAAACGCACTGGGTAGATTACCCCCAGAACGATGGATTTCTCGGCAATGTGTTAATCACGCAAAGAATGGACAAAGGCTACGGCCTCCATGCTGAATTAAAGACCTTTACAGGATATTTTAGAGATGGTGATTGGCCCAGAATTCTGAACCTGAGCATAGACAGAAACTTTAACGGAAAGAGCAGATCAGTTTTGCAATGGACAAAAGGGCTAAACGACTACCCGTTCTCTTACCTCACCCTCACGCATCAAGTGTTCTTTTAAACAAGGAATCGCATACGCCACTTCAGCCTAGCCGGCACCTCAACCGCCACAGCTTTTCGTAACGCTTCTTCCTTCCATTGCTTTTGCATGGCCTGGTCGCCGCGCTTCTTATAAGTGCGGGCCAGCTCATACGCCTTTCGCACCTCGTAGAGTGCAAATTGCGCATCGTTCAAATGGCCCAATTCTCGGGCTTTAGCCACCGCGCGCATCACCTTATCGACGTGCCCTTCGGCATCTGCTGTCATTCCGAAATCTAGCCTGTATTTGGTAGTACAATGTGGAATTTTCATGGGCATCACTCCAGTTGAAAACAACTCCAAGTAAGCTCCAGCATCTTCTTGCAGTGCGCGATCTTCCTCCCATCTGAACGCCACGGTCGACCGCATGACGACCGTACTAGGTACAATGGGATTGAAGGCCAAGAAATCTTCTACAGTTCGAATCTTCGGGCAAGCGCGCTCGCGCATCCTCGCCCCAGTATCGCCGGGAATCCACTCAAAAATGGGCGTATAAAACCACTGTACAGCTGGGAATTTTTCTAAATAGCGCACCGCAATGCCTAATTTATTAGCCCCCCAAACATCGTCCGCATCCAGAAACGCCCAAGCATCTCCACTAGCCCTATCCATACCTGCATTGCGCGCTGCGCCCAAGCCTGCATTAGCCTGTTGCACCAACACGAGCGGCAGTACCTCCTGGTAAGAACGTGCGATTTCCGCTGTATCATCACTAGAACCGTCGTCCACCACGATGACTTCGTGCGGGGTGTGGTTCTGGGCTTGCACAGAATCCAACGCTTCGCGAAGCGTTGCCCCCGCATTATAGGCCGGTATGATTACAGAGATTTTCATCTAGTACGGAAAAAAGGTTTTAGGGAACAATTTAGCCGCTAATTTCTTGACGGGCTTCTTAAGGCCAAGGGCTTTGATGAGGCCGCCGGTGCTTTTGATGAGGGCGCTCTTAAAAAGGTAAAGTGAGAGGCCAGAGCGGTGGCGGCGGAAGGTTCGGTAGAGGCGCAGGTTGTTGCTAAGGACGTTGAAGGTCCAGCGCATGGAGAACACATTGCCGGCCCACCACATGGCTACTTGGCCGCGGGCGGAGGCAAGGATTTCTGGGGTGGTCCATTGGCGGTCTTCGAAGATTTGGTACATAGCCAAAATTTCGTCGAAGGCTTCGTAGCTGGCAATGGCTCGACTGCGTTGGGTCTGGGTATGAAAGCGGAAGAAATTTCGAGGGGTGGCAAAAAATGCGAGGTCGCCCAGTTGAAGTAATTGGGCATAGAAAAGCCAGTCTCCATTTAACCGCCAAGTCGTTTCGGGTGCTCCAACCTGGTCGAACGCACTCTTGCGTATCAATGCGCCGCTGGCGTTGGGTATGGTGTTCGAAAAGACCATGGTGCGGGCCACTTCCTCCTTGCCTGAGCAGGTAAAATCGCGCGACCATTTGGACGCATCTCCAAAGATGAAGCCGTAATCCTCTTTGAAGTCCCGCAGGAATTGGCCGTGTTCGTCAACCATGTGGCTGTGGCTGTAGGCGAGTACAGCGCGGTCGTTGGATTCGAGCGCTTGCACATGCAGGGCGAGCATATCTTCAGCAGCATAATCGTCGCTTTCGGCAATCCAGAGGTATTTTCCCTTAGCCCATTGGGCGCCTTTCTCCCATTGCGCGAACGGGCTGCCGGAATTTGTCTCATTGAACAGTGTGGTGATGCGATCGTCTTTCTCCGCCCATCGCTGCAGCACCTCGCGGCTATTATCCGGGGAGCAGTCGTCCATCAAGAGGATCTCAATGTTGGTGTAGGTTTGGATTACTATGGATCCAATTCTCTTATCCAAAAATGCCGCGTGATTGTAGTTTGGAACGATTACACTTACCAAGGGACCCTCGGTTGGCAGTGCAATGGTTGAGGCGGTTTCCGCCTCTAGAGACCGGGCCGTATGACGGGCCTTAAAACCGAGAAGCTGGCCGGGTTTTACAGAAGCGAATTGGTACAAACTAAACCAGCTTTTTCGCTGAACAGCCTCATCTGAGGAAACCAAATCTTCGTAGCGTACGGCGCGGTAATCCACCCCCATCGCCTTCAAAGTCGCGGAGGCTTTTGCATTGTATGTGCGGTGCAGCTCCAATGCTTTAGCTGCATCGAGCTCGCTTTGAGCTTCATCGTTCTTCTCCTGACGACGCAACAAGCTACAGACCACCGCCTGTTCGTCCCGGAGCACCCAAATAACTTTTGCTTCTGGGAAGCGCTTGAGCCACCACGGCAGGGTGAGACAGAGTCTCGGATCTTTGATGAGCCATGGCCCGTTGTAGTGCATCTTCTGGCGCCAAGTTTTCCCGCTTTTTACCTTGAGATGTGCTCCGTACAAATGCGTAGAATCAAGTTCTGGTTGAAAATTGGCCAGGGCCTGTTCAAGGGTATCGCTCGCGGGCGGCTGCCACCAATTCCCTCCTGCGGCCTCCAGCATTCTCTCGTTCAAGTCAACCGCATATAGTGGCTCTCTGTTGTGGTCGCAGATGGCCCCTGCATAGACCCCCGCACTATTCAGCGCCTCAGCGACCATAGTCGTACCGCTGCGGTGCATACCTAGAATTAAAACTGGGGGTTGTACTTTGCTTTTTAACACGTAATTTCGGGCCAATGTCGAATTCAAAGAAACTCGTTTTTATCCACATCCCAAAGACCGCAGGGACTTCCTTGCGATTATTGTTGGAGTCAAATTACCGCGAGGACGAGCGAATAGGCATCTATTCCCATGAAAATCTGGACCAAAGATTGGTCGAAGCCTTGGCCGATCCCAAGATCAAATGCATCTATGGCCACTTTCCACTGCGCCCCGTAGTAGTTGAATCTGAGGCCATGGTAATGACCTTGCTCCGCGAGCCCATCGCCCGCAGCATGAGCCATTACAACCACTACAGTAAACGCATGAACGAAAAGCACGAGAAGCTCATGGAAGGTATCCATACGCCTGAGGACTTCACGAGATTGGTGCAAAGCAACAACCGTCAAACGGCGTTTTTGAGTGGGTATTTGAATCAGCAAGAATTCTTGAAGGACCCGACAGTATTGGAGAAGGCGTTAGAGAACTTTGACCGATTAGATGCTGTCGGCTTCACCGAACACTACGCCGCCTCTATCGCCTACTTTGGGGAGCTGCTGAATTGGAAAAACACCCAAGCAGAGCACCACAATAAAGGCGGGAAGAAAACGGTGGAACCGGGAGCAGTTTGGGCGAAGATGAATGCCTATGACTTGCCACTGTATACCGCTGCGGTGGAGCGATTTGCACCTACGCTAAAAGCCTACGAAGGACGTGCCCCTCGCATTCCAAAACCACCAATAAAAACTAGGATTGCAAACTATTTGCGTGCTCTGAGCTCGAAATTCTGACCGAGGTACACTTTGCGCACTTGTTTATCTGCGGCCAATTCCTCCGCAGTACCGCTCTTCAAGATCTTACCTTCAAACATCAAATACGTTCGATCGGTAATGGCCAAGGTCTCCTGAACATTGTGATCCGTAATGAGAATCCCAATATTCTTCTCCTTTAGACCCGCAACAATGCTTTGAATATCCTCGACGGCAATGGGATCTACACCGGCAAAAGGCTCGTCGAGCAGAATGAACTTTGGCTTTGTTGCCAATGCACGAGCAATCTCAGTCCTACGGCGCTCTCCTCCACTGAGTAAATCACCACGCGTCTGACGAATGTGCTGCAAACCGAACTCATTGAGTAGCTCTTCCAAGCGCTCTGCCTGTTCCTCCTTGTTCAACGAGGTCATTTCAAGTACGCCCTTGATGTTGTCCTCCACACTAAGCTTGCGGAACACAGAAGCCTCTTGAGCCAAATACCCAATGCCCATCTGCGCGCGCTTGTACATTGGAAGCTTCTCTATGGGCGTACCATTGAGTAGCACGTTGCCGCTGTAGGGACGAATAAGTCCCACTACAGTATAGAAGCTGGTGGTTTTACCGGCACCGTTAGGACCCAGTAGCCCTACGATCTCGCCTTGTTTCACCTCAAAACTCACATCGTTCACAACGGTGCGAGAGCGGTACTTCTTGACGATATTTCGTGCTTCTAACTTCAAAGTTTTGGGATTTTTTTGTTCTTATTATTCAAAACTCTACGGCTCACCATAATACTTATCTGATATAAGACTAAAACAGGCAGCGTCACCAAAACTTGAGAAGCAATATCCGGAGGAGTTATTATGGCACTTATTAGAAGAATTGTTACAATGGCGTGTCGACGATATTTTTTTAATAAATCTGGACTTACAACGCCCACTTTGGAAAGAAAGTATACTGCAATAGGAAGCTGGAATAGTATTCCTGTTGCCAACGTCACCGAACTCACCAAACTTATATATGAAGTAAGATCAATCCTATTCACTACTTCTAAGCTTACAGCATATGTTGATAGAAACTGAACACTCAATGGAACTATGACGTAATACCCGAACAATACACCTGATAAAAACAATAGAGTGGTAAAAAATATCACACCACGACTACTTTTCTTTTCATTTTGGTGAAGTCCCGGTTTAATGAATCTCCAGATTTCCCAGAACACGTACGGAAATGCGATGATTAATCCTGCCACAAAGCTTACCCAGAGGTGCATTTGGAATTGGCCACTCATGCGCATGTTCACCAATTCAAAAGGAACCTCATCAAAACAAAACAAGTCGCCTCCTACATATCCTGAAAGCCAACAAAAAAATGTGTAAGTAGGAAATTTGGGCTGCTTAGGTCCAAAAATGATCAAGTCGAATATTATTTCTTTACTCACAAAAGCAAGTGCAAAAAATACCATGACAGCAATAGATGATCGCATCAAGTGCCAACGGAGCTCACCCAGGTGCTCCATAAAACTCATACTGTTCTTGTCTTTTCCCTTGTTCATAAATAAATCGAGGTCAAAAATCCGAAAAACAATCTTTAGTACCTTCGAAAACCTCTGAAAAATCCCGTATATTAAAGAACCAAAGTACAAACAGCATGTCTACCAATTGGGAGCATCAACTCAAACTCCATTTTGGATTTTCGGATTTTAAGGGCAATCAACGTGCTATTATAGAAAGCATCAGTGGCGGAAAGGACACATTCGTGATCATGCCTACCGGTGGGGGAAAAAGCCTCTGCTATCAACTCCCGGCATTACACGCCGACGGAACGGCAATCATTGTGAGTCCCTTAATAGCACTAATGAAAAATCAAGTGGATGCTATTCGAGGGCATTCTGCAACTGATAGTATAGCGCATGTATTGAACAGTTCTTTGACAAAGAAAGAATTGGACCAAGTACATGAAGACCTCAAGGCAGGAAAGACTAAACTATTGTACGTAGCACCAGAATCGCTCAATAAAAACAGCAACATTGAGTTGTTGAAGCAGATTACCATTAGTTTTTTCGCCATTGATGAGGCGCATTGTATTTCCGAGTGGGGACATGACTTCCGCCCAGATTACCGCACCATCAAAGAGAGTATTAAAGCCTTGGGGCGCAAGCCAATCATCGCTTTAACTGCGACCGCAACACCAAAAGTCCAGGCGGATATTATCAAAACCATGGGCATGGACGAGCCCGACATTTACCTCAGCAGCTTTAACAGACCCAACCTCTATTACGAGGTGCGTCCAAAACGCGACATTGACCACGACATTATCAAACTTTTGAGCCAAAACAAAGGCAAGAGCGCCATCGTCTATTGTCTATCGCGCCAGAAAGTGGAGGATTTAGCTGAACAACTAGTCGTAAATGGCATCAATGCACTCCCTTATCATGCCGGTTTGGAAGCCGCCAAACGCGTTAAACATCAAGATGCCTTTCTCAATGAGGATTGTGACGTTATTGTGGCAACCATCGCCTTTGGAATGGGCATTGATAAGCCTGATGTACGATTCGTTTTGCACTACGACATGCCCAAAAGCTTGGAAAGCTATTACCAAGAAACAGGACGTGCCGGCCGCGACGGCGGCGAAGGGAGCTGCATCACCTACTTTGATATCAAAGACATTGAGCGCCTGGCGAAATTCTTGAGCAAGAAGCCTGTAAGCGAACAAGAAATAGGCCGTCAACTACTCGAAGAGGCTACCGGTTATGCCGAGGCAGCCATTTGTAGACGACGCGTACTCCTACACTACTTCGGAGAATCCTTTCATGAAGATGATTGTGAGAAGATGTGCGACAACTGCCGCCACGAAAGAGAGAAAGTAGATGCCAGCCGCGAGCTTTTAGACGTGATTTCATGTATTAACGAGACCCACGGGAAATTCAAGACCTCGGAAGTCGTCAACATTTTGCGTGGTTCCATGACGGCCATCCTATCACAGAATAATGCGGATCAATTGGAAAATTGGGGCAAGCATAAAGACAAATCCGAAACCCACTTGCGCGCCGTCATTCGTCAAGGAATCATTCGCCACTATCTCGAGAAAAACATCGAGTCTTATGGAACGGTACAAGTGACCGAGAAAGGGAATGCCGGTAAGTTACCAAAGGCCTTCAGAGTTAGAAAAGAACTGGATTACACCACCTTGAACAGTGGCGCCAATGAGACCAAAAAGGTCGTCGCCATGGACGAAGCATTGCTCAGCATCTTGAAAGACTTGAGAAAAAAAATAGCCAAAAGCAAAGGTGTTCCTCCGTATGCCGTTTTTGCAGAGAACTCCCTAAGCGAGATGGCAACGATCTATCCATGTACACTGGATGAGTTGAAAAATATCCAAGGGGTTGGTGAAGGGAAAGCGAAGAAATTTGGGCAACCCATGGTCGACGCCATTGCTGCCTATGTAGAGGAAAACGATATTGATCGTCCGCAAGACATGGTATTTAAAAGCGTGGCCAATAAGAGTGCGCTGAAGGTATATATTATTCAAAGTACTGACCGTAAACTGCCGCTTGACGATATCGCCAGCGCCAAAGGTTTGAAAATGGCACAGCTCATTGAAGAAATGGAAAGCATCGTATTGAGCGGAACTAAAATCAACTTCGACTATTACCTCGAAGACATCATGGACGAGGATAGCGTGGATGAAGTGTTCGACTTTTTAACGGAAGAATGTGAACATGGCTCGATAGATGAACTCCTTGAAGAATTTGGGGACGATTACGACGAGCAAGAACTGCAGCTGCTCCGGTTGAAATTCTTCTCAGATGTAGCGAATTAAAAAAAGCCCGCGGATGCGGGCTTTTTTAGTTTTTAAAATAGAATTCTAAATCTTCAAGGCTGGTTTTTAATGACAGTTGAGCGGTTACTTTACTGAATTCTAGAATGCTTTGGATAGTTTTTTCAGACGCTCCCACGTCCAAGTTTTCATAGGGTAAGGTTTTCGCCATAGTATATCTGTTAATGATACATCAATAACGGCACTTCTCCCGGCTTCGTATATGTAATTCACATTTTTATTGCTCGAGACTAATATTATGCTCTGCCATCAACTTTTGCATATTGCTGATTGCATATCGCATACGCCCTAGAGCAGTATTAATACTAACTCCTGTTTCTTCCGCAATATCCTTAAAACTGTACTCACAGTACATACGAAGGTGTAATACCTTTCGTTGCTCCTCGGGTAAAAAATCGATGAGCTTTCGTAAATCATCATTTATCTGAGCTTCAATCAAATTAGATTCAAATGGACGATCAACTTCACCATAAGTATCGAATACCGTATGATCTCCGGTGGAACGGACTTCTTTCTTTCTTGTTTCTCTTCTGAAATAATCAAGAGTTGTATTATTTGCAATACGCAATGCCCAAGGCAAGAATTTGCCTTTTTCCTCGTAATTCGATCTCCTCAGAGATTTGATGATTTTAATGAATGTTTCTTGGAACAAATCATCTGCAACATCTCTGTCTTGAACCTTGGAATAGATTTGTAAAAAAATGCGTTTTTGATGTCTTCTTATCAAGACTTCTAAAGCACGCTCGTTTCCGCTACGGTAGAGTTCCACTAGAACATGGTCCTCGCTCTGACTTAACCTCATAAAATCAAAATTTAGCGTAGCAGTCTATCTATAAGCAATACTTTTTACTGAATTATAGTTGGCAATATAGGTGTTTCTTTCAAATACCATACCAAATATTCGGAGCTTTAACGGTTTTTCACAAGCAAGTAAAGGATTACTTTTGTTGATTATCCTTTTTTACTCATGACCCCAACCATAGACATTAGACGCGCTGAAGTTCACAACCTGAAACAAGTTTCAGTCAGTATTCCGCGTAACCAATTAGTCGTCATCACCGGAGTTAGTGGCTCAGGTAAATCATCTCTAGCATTCGATACATTGTTTGCCGAGGGTCAAAGAAGATATGTCGAAAGCTTGAGCTCCTATGCACGCCAGTTCTTGGGAAAATTGGACAAACCAAAGGTGGAATCTATCAAAGGAATCCCTCCTGCGGTTGCCATTCAACAAAAAGTGAGCAGTAGAAATCCGAGATCAACAGTCGGAACGACCACAGAGATTTATGACTACTTGAAGTTGCTTTTTGCCCGTGTGGGCCACACCTACTCGCCTATTTCTGGAGAAGAAGTCAAAAGACACCAAGTTCAAGATATTATCGCTCACCTGAATACGCTCGAAGAAGGAACGCGATTCTTGATCATTTCGCCCGTCACTTATAGCGACCGAACTGCTGAACGACACTTGTACATACTTGCACAACAGGGTTTCTCCCGTATCCTCCGTAACGGCAGTGTAGAGCGTATAGATGATGTTATTCAAGAGGGCACCTACAATGAGGACGTGATTCACTTGGTGGTTGACCGTGCAGTCGTTCGACCAGGCAATGAAGAAAACGAGCACCGCCTACAAGATTCTATACAAACCGCCTTCTTTGAAGGACGCGGAGAATGTTGGATTGATTTCGCCAATGGTGAAGCTCCCTTGATTTTCAATAATTTATTCGAACTAGATGGAATGGGCTTTACGGAGCCGTCGACCGATCTGTTCAGCTTCAACAACCCTATAGGGGCATGTCCATCGTGTGAAGGATTTGGAAGCATCATGGGCATTGACGAGGACCTGGTCATTCCCAACCCACACCTAAGCGTTTACGAAGGAGTGGTCGCACCATGGCACGGCGAAACCATGAAGCGATGGAAAGAAAAATTTATCCTCGGTGCAGCAGCATACAACTTTCCCATTCACAGGTCTTATATCGACCTAAATGATGCGGAAAAGCAACTACTATGGGAAGGCGCCAAAGGCATTAAGGGCATTGACGATTTCTTCAAACATTTAGAAAGCAAGAGCTATAAAATTCAGTTTCGCGTGATGCTAAGCCGTTACCGCGGAAGAACGAAGTGCCCTACATGTAAAGGCAAAAGATTACGCCCGGAATCGAGCTATGTTAAAATCAACAACACCGCTATTGAAGCTTTGGTAGAAATGCCATTAAGCAAGCTGCAACAATGGTTCAAAGATTTAGTCTTGAGTGAACAAGATGCGGCCATTGCTAAGCGCCTATTAGTGGAAATTGAAAGTAGATTGGGATTCCTGGTAGATGTAGGCCTTCCCTACCTCACCTTAAATCGGGTGAGCAGCACATTGAGTGGCGGCGAGAGCCAGCGCATACAATTGGCCACCTCCCTAGGATCTTCCTTAGTAGGTTCACTCTACATCATGGACGAGCCAAGCATCGGTCTACATGCGAAGGATGCCGAGCAACTCATCAAGGTCATCAATGCCTTGCGAGATAAAGGGAATACAGTCGTGGTAGTCGAACACGAGGAGGCATTTATGCATGCAGCCGATTATTTGATCGATATTGGTCCAGCTGCGGGCAATTTGGGCGGCACGATAGTAGCAGAAGGTACCTCAAACGAGGTACTGTCCAATCCAAATTCCCTTACCGCACAGTACCTGAACGGCAGCAAAAGCATCTCAAGTCCTGAAGCGCTTAGATTGGCAAAAAAATGGATTGAAATAAAAGGCGCTCGACACCATAATCTCAAGGGATTTGATGTACAGATTCCTTTAGGTGTTTTCACTGTAGTTGCTGGCGTGAGCGGATCGGGCAAAAGCACATTGATCAAGAAAATTCTCTACCCAGCATTAAAAAAACACTTCCATGAAGTGAGCGAACGCCCTGGGATACATAAGGAGCTTTGTGGGGATTTGGGAAGTATTGACCAAGTAGAATTAGTTGACCAAAATCCCATTGGAAAATCAAGTCGATCTAACCCAGTCACCTATTTAAAGGCTTACGACGATATTAGAAACCTATACGCCTCTACTGAACTCGCAAAAATTAGAGGCTATAAAGCGAAGCACTTTAGCTTCAATACCGATGGTGGTCGTTGTGATGCGTGTCAAGGCGAAGGTGCGGTAACCATTGAGATGCAATTCATGGCTGATGTCCACCTCCCTTGTGAGACGTGTGCAGGGAAGCGATTCAAAGCTGAAATCCTTGAGATCACCTTTAAAGACAAAAACATTGCCGATATCCTAGAAAGCACCATTGATGAAGCCATCGACTTTTTCAAAACTCATAAGCAACATAAGATTGTCAAAAAGCTACAGCCTCTTCAGGATGTAGGACTAGGCTATGCACAAGTAGGACAAAGCAGCTCGACATTAAGTGGTGGGGAAGCGCAACGCGTCAAACTAGCGTTCTTCCTATCCAAAGGTGAAAAAGCAGGACATACGCTCTTCCTATTCGACGAACCCACAACAGGACTACATTTTGACGATGTAAATAAACTCCTGAAGGCATTCGATGCGCTGGTTGAGATGGGACATACTGTGTTAGTCATCGAACACGACCTAGATGTTATCGCTAGGGCAGATTATCTAATTGAAATTGGTCCTGAAGGTGGAGAACTTGGTGGAGAACTTCTATATGCAGGAACACCGGAAGAGATAACTCAAGTCAAAAAGAGCCCAACAGGTGCTGCGCTTCTCCGACTAAAAAAAAGTCGTAATTGAGACAAATTCACTTAAGAGATCATAGTATTTAATACTTAATGTAAACTACTTACTGTCTCTAAGTCTCAATCGAGGCATTTCTATTAAAATCCTGCGTATCTTTATCAACTACCTTTATGGGTAGCTTAGGTTTATTGGTTTGGTGTACGGCTCGCTTTGCGGGCCGTACTTCTTTATACCAACTTCGATTTCCAGTGGTACATCAAGACCGCGGCTGCCACACTTACATTAAGACTATCTACAGCCTCACCTTCCATAGGGATTACAGTATTCGTATAACCTTGGTGCAACCAATGTGAACTTAACCCACCGCTTTCCTCGCCGAGGACAAAGGCCGATTTCCCGGGCCAATCCAGCTCAAACATGGATATCGCATCCGAGTGCATGTGAGTAATGTATATATGAAAGCCGTACTTTTCAAGAATGGACTGTACCTCCGAACTAGTGCCCAAAACAGTAGGGACTTCAAAAACGGCACCAGTTGCATTTCTCATAACATTGGGGCCGTAAATATCTATAGCTGCATCCGCAAAAAACACAGCAGCTACCCCAGCAGCTTGTGCCGTTCTAAGAATGGCCCCCGCATTGCCTGGCTTTTCAATCCCCTCTACTACAAGAACCCCGCGAGCTTCATTCAACAAGGCGCCAAGCTTATCTAATTCCCAATGACGCTGCTTGAAAATGGCAACGTGTGCCTCAGTACCACTGCGGTAAGCAATTTTCTCAAACACCTTGCTACCTGCGAAATACTGTCGCGGGAATAATTCCATCCAATGTGACGATTCGGCATCTTCCTTTGACCAGAGTTCTACCCCTATCCATCCTGCACCCAGAGCCCGCTGAATTTCACGTGCCCCTTCAACCACGCATAGCCCACTCTGTTTACGAGCGCGGGCTTTTGTCAATAATTGAACAATCTCCTTTACTTTTGGATTTGAAGTGCTTGTGATTAAATCATTCATACATGGAAAAAAAGGATAAACCAAAGAAAATCAATTTAGAGGACTTAGGAGACTTTGTTTTCAGCACAAATCCGGATTTTGAACCACCAGTGGATGAGATCGAGGAATTTTTAGACCCTGCCGATCAATTACTGCTTTGTCATTTTGAGAAAAAAGGCCGAGGCGGGAAACAAGTAGTAATCATTAAGGGATTCGAAGGACCGGAAGAACAACTAAAAGAATTGGGCAGAGAACTCAGACAACATTGTGGGGTCGGTGGATCTGTAAAAAATGGTGAACTCCTCCTTCAAGGTAATGTTCGCGATAAAGCCATAAATAAACTCAAATCTCTAGGTTACGGCACGAAAAGAATCGGGGGATAAATAAGTATTAAAACTTAATTTATACTCATTAAAAAGATACTGCGCTGCGGGTGATTATGTCTATTATGAGACTTCATATCGTTCCGCAAGAGCCTTTTCATAAGCTGCTTCATACTTTGGAACAATAGCTTCAATACCAAAAGATTTCGCACGTTCAAATGCATTTAACTTAAATTCCATCAATTTTTCAGGATCCTGAAGAAGTGCTATACCATTAGTCACCATCGACGAAACATCTCCAACGGGAGATAAATACCCCGTAAGGCCATGCACATTCACCTCTGGAATACCTCCAGCGTTTGTTGACAAAACTGGCACTCTAGCAGCCATCGCCTCTAAAGCCACCAATCCAAAACTCTCTGATTCAGATGTTAGCAGAAATAAATCACTCATGCAAAGCAATCGACGAACTTCGTTGGTCTTACCAAAGAACTTCACATAATCCGAGAGCCCAAGCTCTCGTACCTGCTGCTCCGCCTTTTCGCGTTCAGGGCCATCCCCTATCATTAGAAGCACAGCGCTTTCTTTAGCTCGTATACCAGCGAAGACATTGATGATATCCGGAATTCGTTTCACCTTGCGCATATTGGAAATATGCGTGATAATCTTCTCTCCTTTCGGTGCAATTTGTGCGCGACGGCAATTTTTATCTCCGCTATATAAGTCTAGATCAATAAAATTTGGGATAACCTCAATCTCTTTTTTAATATCGAACGAATCCAACGTGTCTTGACGTAAACTCTCACTTACAGAGGTTACAACATCGCTTTTATTAATGGAAAAGGTTACCGCTGGTTTGTAGGAAGGATTCTTGCCAACAAGGGTAATGTCTGTACCATGTAATGTGGTTACTACAGGCACATACTTACCATGCTCCTCCAATAGAATTTTCTTAGCCATATAGGCGGCATAAGCGTGTGGTATGGCGTAGTGTACATGGAGTATGTCTAACTCCTCGTTAATGACCGTATCCACCATTTTAGAACTCAACGCGAGTTCATAGGGCTGGTATTCAAACAGTGGATAATCATGGACATTTACCTCATGATAAAAGATATTTTCTTCCAAGGTATCTAATCTTACAGGCTGACTGTAAGTGATAAAATGTACCTCATGACCTTTCTTCGCCATCTGAATGCCTAATTCTGTGGCAACTACTCCGGATCCACCGTAGGTAGGGTAACAAACTACACCGATTTTCATTTTAGTCAGGGATTAACGTAAGGCGTCGTAAATATACCCCTGAATATTGGTTCTGACATCCAAGGTGCTTAGTTTCCAATTCTCGGCATCAGGATACGTTCGATTACTCAAAAAAATGTACAATAAATCTTCTTTTGGATCCATCCACACCATGGTCCCAGTAAATCCAGTATGACCAAAGCTCGATTCTGAAGCACACGTACAACTTGGCCCCGGACCATTACCCAATTGTTTTTTATCAAACCCTAGACCTCTACGATTTCCAACCTCACAAAAATTACATGCACTAAACCTTTGTATCGTCTCTTCTTGGAAATAACGAACACCACCATAATAGCCACCATTCAAGTACATCTGCATCATCTTTGCTAAATCATTAGTATTGGCAAATAGCCCAGCATGTCCTCCAACTCCTCCGATCATAGCCGCACCCATATCGTGTACATAGCCATGAACTAGATTATGTCTCCAATAAGTATCCTTTTCGGTGGGTACTATCTCTTTCAAATCAAAACCGTTTTGAAGCGGATTGTAGGTTAACCTTTTAGCCCCTAATGAGGAATAAAAAGTATTCGTAACCCATTGGTCTAAAGGCTCATTATATCGTTCCTCCAACATTTCTTGAAACAAGTAATAACCCAAATCTGAATATCTATACTCTGCTGATTTCATATCACTGTTTGCTAACATCGTAAACATTGTGTCCTTAACAGATGAACGAATAAACATCCCTTCTTGAATCTTTGTGTAGCCAAATTCTTCTTCATTGCTGTACCAATAGCTTGTGGTGCTATCATCGCTTATGGTGCTTACATAAAAAGGTATCCAAGCTGGCAAGCCACTTTGATGTGCTAACACGTCTTCAAACACCAAGTAATCCTTGCCTGAACCGTCCAAACGACTCGTATGGTTGCCTAAGGTCGTTTTCAATAACAAGGGTTGCTTCTCGTACCATTCCATGATTCCTGGTAGCGTCGCGGTAATCTTAGTCACTGAGGCGATATCATATAGATCCGTCCAACAGACAGGATTTACCTCTTCATAGGTGTGCCATCCAAAAGATTTGGAATACACTACGGTTCCATGTCGTGCCACTAATACTTGTGCACCAGGTGTTGCCCCTGCCGCAATGGCGTGCTCTACGGTAGAATCAATACGATTTAAAGGCCCCGCATCAAGGCCTACCTCAAAAGGGATACCGTACTTTAATCGAAGTAACTCTTCAGTTTTCTCACCATTCCCGACACCTCCCCACTGATTCAAATCCACGGGTAACGAACCCTTGGTCTCGCGGGCACCAAACAAGAATTGAGGCGCCAATAGTTGAGCATATTCGTCGTTCTCATACATGATTAAAACTCTAACATTTTGTCCCAAATTGGGGTAGGTCAACACCCCGTATGGATTGGCAAAATGCACAATGTAAGTGGGCTTACCGGTGGCCGCCAATCGCGCGAGCAGCTCTTTCTCATAAGCTTCGAGTTTATAGCGGCGCCAAGGATTCTTCGTATTTTGATGGAAGGTCACCACAAAGGCATCTTGGGATGCTATTTCAGGGTCATCCAAATCTACACCGTGATGGTGAGACATTCCTACATACCTGTCTAAGTATTCTTTCACAGTTGCGGCCGATTCGAAATCACCCAAAGCGATGTGCAGGAAGTTTTGCTCTACATTTTTTATCGGGAATGTAGCCGTGCCACGCTCTAACAATGTCGCCGCATTTAGAATGAGGTTGAACGACACTCTTTGGTTCAAATCTTCTCTTTCAAACGAACTGTGGTCTGAGATTAGCAACGTTTGATCAGCCGACTTTTTAGCCTCGAGCCAATCCGAATACGCCCTACAATTTGATTTTGCTACCAAGATTCTTCTCACGTGCTCATCTAAGGATTGGATAGAAATCTTATCTGTGGCCAAGGCATCTTGGAAAGCTTTGGTGGCCTTTGGCACGTCCATGGGAAAGAGCAAAATATCATTGCCCGCGGCAAACGCCGCCAACTCTAACTCTCCTGGAGGTGCGAAGGCTGCGGCTCCCTTCATGTTCAGCGCGTCGGTAATAATGAGGCCTTCATAACCCCATTGATCTCTCAAAATCTCCTGAATGACCTTGCGAGAAAGGCTCGTGGGTTTTCCAGAAGGCTCTAGGGAAGGGATATTCAAATGGGCTATCATAATAGCTCCAACACCCGCATCAATAGCGCCCTTGAACGGCACCCACTCCACCTCCATGAGTTCATTTAGGGTGCGATCGACTTTCGGTAAAGTTTTATGGCTGTCCTGATGGGTATCGCCGTGGCCTGGAAAATGCTTTCCACAAGCCAGCACACCATTCTCTTGAATCCCTTTAATCACAGATACGCCCAGTCGATTTACGAGATTCGGATCAGAACCAAAGGATCGCGCACCAATAATAGGGTTGTTTGGATTCGTATTGACATCTAGTACAGGCGAGAAACTCATATGTACGCCGACGGCAGTACATTCATCCGCCATAGCATTTCCTAAATAATAGGCCTCCATTGCTCCACCCGCTGCCCCAACGGTAAGTGATGTTGGGAACTTGAAAGTACTGTCCAAGCGCATGGCTTGTCCCCATTCCGCATCTTGCCCCACGAGTAAAGGAAAGGCCGCCGCATTTTGAAGGCGATGCAGCAGTTTCTTTTGGCGTTCGGGTCCGCCTTGCATAGCTATAACCCCTCCAATGTGGTAATCGCGGACCAATTTTTCTAATTCCCCTTGATGCTCTTCTCCTTTATTACCATAGGCAGCGACCATGAATAATTGGCCAATTTTCTCATCTACAGACATTACACTCAAGGCGGAGTCTACATTAAATGATTGTGCATGAAGCCTTTTCACCGGTGAAATAGTGAGTAGAATAGATAAAGAAATAGCATTAAGAAAGCGTAGTTGCATAGGTCGATAAAGTGCCAAGGGGTTCTTACCTTTGAGATGAAAAGATAAAAAACAAATGGGATTCTTCGAACGACGCCAACCGCGCGGTTTTCAACACCAGCCGAGATTTCATGACGAGCGCCAGGAGCGACTTCGTATCCTCGAGCGAAATGAAAATATCGATGAGATTCCATTCCAAAATAAAGAGAAATACCGCGAGCGATTACGTGAAAACTGGGACCTACGAAGAAAGCGTAGTGCAGGCGCCAGCGAAGGATTTGTAAAACGAATACTGATCAGTTTTATCGCGCTAGCTATAATTGCAGCCTTAGCCGTTTACTATATAGGATGAGTTCAATAATTGCTGTTTTATCAGACCATGTAGCCAATCAAATTGCTGCAGGGGAAGTGGTGCAACGCCCAGCTTCTGTAGTTAAAGAATTATTGGAAAACAGCATCGATGCTGGGGCTACAAAGATCACCCTACAACTGGAGGGAACCGGGCGTACACTGATTTCAGTCACTGATAACGGTAGTGGCATGGGCAATGAAGATGCAGAGCGATGTTTTTTGCGCCACGCTACCAGCAAGATTAAAAACGCTGAAGACCTTTTTAACCTTCACACCAGAGGGTTTCGTGGGGAAGCCATGGCCTCCATCGCTGCTGTATCGCACACATTGATGCGCACCAACACCTCGAAGGAGGGCCTAGGTCTTGAGATCAAGTTGGAAGGCGGCAGCATCGTAGCAAAGAATCCCTACCCCTCTGCTCAAGGAACCTATGTAGAGGTCAAGAACTTATTTTACAATGTACCGGCACGCCGAAAGTTCCTAAAAAATGATCGTGTAGAACTGCGCCATTGTGTCGATGAATTTCATCGTGTAGCTTTAGTACACACCTCCATCGAATGGATTATGAAAAGCGACGGCAACACCTTGTTCCACCTCAAACCTGAGTCCTTACGCCGCCGTATTAATGGCATATTTGGCCGAAAATTCGATGAGCGTCTGGTGCCCATTGAGGAAGAAACAGAGGTCGTGAAGGTCAGTGGTTTCATTTTAAAGCCCGAGTTTGCCAAGAAGAAACGCGGCGAGCAATTCTTCTTCGTCAACGACAGGTTCATCAAATCACCCTACCTACACAATGCGCTACGTGAGGCTTTTGAAGAGGTGTTGACCGCAGAGCACCATCCCGGATATTTCTTGAACTTGCATGTAGACCCTCAAAGCTTGGATGTAAATATTCACCCTACCAAAACAGAAGTGAAGTTTGAAGACGAGCGCACCATTTATGCGGTGCTGCGCAGTGCTGCCCGCCACGCTATTGGGCAGTTCAATGTCGCTCCCGCCATTGACTTTGATGCAGAACAGAGCTTCAAGGTTCCGCCCTTACCTGAAGGACACCTTCCAAAACCGCCTCAGATCCAAGTTAATCCAAACTTCAACCCCTTCGAGTCGGCGAAATCTACTCCGCCGCGTATCAGATCCAACGACGAGCGCTACGAGCGTATTAAGAACGAAAAATACCTCAACACCCAGCAAGCCTTCGACGCCCCAAAAGAGTGGAACATCGAAGATGCCCTACCTGTGGATCCCGTCAGCGGCAAAATCATCCGTTGGGGCAAATACGCCATCACGACACTAGGTGCGAAGGCGCTAGTAATCGATATCAAAGGAGCCCGCTTCAGAATCTTATACGACCAAATTTGGTCGAAGCTCCAAGATTCTACCGTACCTTCTCAACAAGTATTGTTCCCCAAGAGCATTTCCTTGTCCTTGGCCGAGAGAGCACTATACCAAGAGCACGAACAAAATTTCACGATTGCAGGATTTGACTTGGCCCCTACGGCCACAGAAGGCGAATACGACATTAAAGGCATACCAATGATGCTGAACGTAGAGCATGCAATACCTACTCTCGAAGCACTCTTTGAACAATACAATAAGACTGGCGAAGCAGGCGAAAGTAAATTACTCAAAAGCATCGCTTTGGCCGTTGCACAGAATAGCGCTGCTAGGCATGCTCCAAGAACTGTTGAGGAACTCTACGTGTTAAGAGAACAGCTGTTGAGTAGCTCTAACCCACAATATGCTCCAAACGGCAAAAAAATCATTGCCGAATGGACCACTGAAGATATTGACAAAGCGTTATGATAGTACAGAATAGATTTAATTTGATGCCAACAGTAGTAAAGAATTTACTCATTATAAATGGGTTGTTCTTTTTTGGTATGTACAGTATTCAAACTGCCTTTAAGGTAGATATAACGCAGTGGTTAGGACTCTACTTCCCATTATCAGATTTTTTCTTGCCATTCCAACTCGTCACGCACATGTTCATGCACGGAAGTGTCGGACATATTTTTTCGAATATGATAATGCTTTGGTTCCTGGGAAGTGCCATGGAAAACTATTGGGGTCCAAAGCGATTTCTTATTTACTATTTGCTGACCGGTTTAGGTGCTAGCGTGCTTCATACTGGAGTCAATGCTCTAGAATATTTTCAATTGAGCTCTCAGCTCGATCCATTAGATCTAGAAACTATTTCAAGCCAGGGTGGTGAAATTATAAACCAAGGAATGAACTATAAGAATAGTACATGGGGAGCAATGAACCGCCTTCTACACACCCCTATGGTTGGTGCATCTGGTGCAGTTTTCGGTGTTCTGCTTGCCTTTGGAATGACCTTCCCAAATCAAGTCATTTATCTAAACTTTCTATTCCCCATCAAAGCAAAGTATTTTGTCATTGCCTATGGATTGTTCGAGCTTTACAATGGATTTACTGTCAGCAACAGCGGTATAGCCCACTTCGCCCATCTAGGGGGGATGCTTTTTGGTTACTTACTCATTCGGAAATGGAAACGCGATATGTATCGTTAAAATTTTGACAATTAGTATGAGCGATTTCATTGATAAAATTAGGCACGATGCGTTTAAAGGAAATTATCTTACTAGATTATTGTATTTGAACATATCAGTTTTCCTGTTGTATGGATTATTGAACGTATTTGTAACGTTATTTACTGGAGATAGGAACGCGGTCCAACTCTACGCCATTGATCTGTTAGCGCTTCCATCTGACCCCGTAAAACTGTTAACGAGACCCTGGACCATTCTAACCTATATGTTTACTCATCTAAGGTTGGGACACATCTTATTCAACATGTTAATTCTTTATTTTTCGGGAAAGATGTTCATGGAGTATTTAGGTCAAAAAAGAATGTTAGCCTTGTACATCTATGGAGGAATAGGAGGAGGGTTGTTGTATGTTGTCATATCAAATTTCAGCCCGCTAATTATTCAAGACAACATGGTTGGAGCGAGTGCAGGAACAACTGCAGTTTTAATTGCGGGTGCAATATACCTACCCAATATACCCATTAGGCTTTGGGGAATTTTCGAACTCAAATATTGGATGTTGGCTGTCGGAATTGTCTTCTTCGATATTCTCAGTTTAACAGGCGATAATGCAGGAGGGCATATAGCTCATCTCGGTGGTGCAATGGTTGCGTATTTCTTCATAAGCAGTATGAGGAATGGCCATGAATGGAATGTTTATCTCTTCCAAGTCATTGATGCTGTTCGTAATACTCTATATCGAAACTCGCGGAAGCGGAGAGGATTCAAATTTGGCGAACGCAACTATACTAAATATGAGGAGGTAAAAACGAAAAAAGCGAATACCACAAATCCGGATACTTCTAAAATGGATGAGATTTTAGACAAAATCAAGGAAAACGGCTACGATAGCCTTAGTAAGGAGGAGAAGGCTTACTTGTTTAAAATCTCGAAGGACCAGTGAAAAAGCGATTTTGGTTCTTGCGTGTTATTAACATAGCACTGTTTTACGCCACCATAATTATTGGAATCTGCTCATTACTCCCCGGGCATTGGTTACCTGGCGTTGGTGTACTTAATATCATATTTCCATTCTTGGTTATTCCGCATATCATCTTCGCATTGATTTCTTTACGCCTTTTACCTCGCTTAGTCGTACGTAATCTCATCGGGTTGATGCTTTTATTTTTCCCTTTGATGGCCCAATTCCCATTTAGCCCTTCTCCAGCTCCTGAACAAACAGCTTGGAAAGTGGCCAGCTACAACGTACGAGCCTTTTACCAACAGCGGGGTATCGCCAAAGACATTGCAGAATGGACACAATCGGAAGGCATCGATATTCTTTGCACCCAAGAAATGCGTCGCAGCGAAGCCAATCCCATAGCAGCGCACTACCCTTTCCGAGTATATGCGCCAAATAACAAAAGAATTGGGACCGCTATATATTCCAAATTCCCCATCATCGACCACGGCTCCTTAGTGTTCGATGCCATTGAAGGAAACTCCTACGCTAAACGTAGTGCAGGATATGCGGATGTCGCATTGCCAGATGATACCATTCGTATCATCAACATCCATCTTAGCTCCACCGGTATCAAGGATATGGATATGGAGATGGAGCCCACCCGCGAAGAATGGATTGAAAAGAGCCAATTTATGGCTAAGAAAATCGCCCGTTCAGACCGAGACCGAGGCAAACAAGGTCGAAGCTTATTGAAATGGATAGACGAAAGTCCTCATCCCGTAGTACTGACGGGAGATTTCAACTCCGTTCCTGGTGGAAATTTGTATGCACGCCTACTATGGAAATTGGACGATCCATACCTCTTCAAAGGATCCGGCGCATGGGGCTCCTACCTTCCGTTGTTACAAAAAGGCTTACCGTTACGTATCGATTGGACCTTAGTAGACAATCAACTGCCTTATTCCGGGCAATATCTCAGTGACGTAGCTTTCAGTGATCACCGCCCACTGATAACTACCTTTACCGCTCTAACCGAGCCTCAAGAAGATTAAGTGAATTCAGGGCATTAGACTCCACCCCACTTACATAATCTGGATAGACCCGCAATACCTCATCGTAATACAAAGGTACCAACACCTGTTCTTGCATGAGGTATTTATCAGCCTCACGGATTAGGGCACTACGCTCCTCACCTGGCGGCAACGTATTAATCTGCTCGTAGAGAGCATCGTAGTCGCCATCATCATACAAGCTGTAATTTGGTCCATTTGGTGCTTTATAGCCACTATAAAATAACATCAAGTAATTCTCGGCATCCGGGTAATCTGCAATCCAACTGGCCCTAAAAAAGCCCAAGGTACCTGCGCTCTTCTCACTCCTTAGCGTCGCAGAAGGAATAACATTTACGGATATGGGCCAACCTAAACTTGCCATTTCACCCTGAACATATTCGCAAAGATCACGGTAGTTCGAAACTGTAACCAAAGTCAGCTCGGGCAACTCCATCGAGGCCAACAAGACTGCTACTGAATCTGGTGCATATGCTGTCCCTATACTTTGTTGATATTCAGGGAGTCCAAAAGGCACTATTCCTCCATGTGCCGGAACTCCCACTCCATTGCGCAGGGACTGTATCATTTCATCCCTATTAATCCCTGCATTAATCGCCCAACGCAATTCTCTTGGCAACCCCTTTTCTGCATTGAAAATCAAATATTCGGTATTCAAAAACGGTGTACGCTCTAACCGGTGTTTATCATGATATCGCGATTGCAATTCTCCAGATTTGGTCAGCAGGTCGTCTTTAAAGCTCGGATCGAGATTTGGTAAAAAATCAAAATTACCACTCAAGTACTCCAAGAAAGCGCTTTGCTGATCTGGCAAAAACGACACACTGATGCCGTCGAGATAAGGTAAGGCATGTCCTTCTCGATCCCGTCTCCAGTATTGTTCATGTTTATGAAGGATTAATTTTTCCCCATAATGCCAACGGTGAATTTTGAATGGTCCCGTACCCACAGGCGATGTAGCCACCTGCTTTATACCTGAGGGCATCACCCCGCAGTACGGCATCGCCAAAAGTGATAAGAACGATGCATTGGAACGATAAAGCTCAATGATGACAGTACCTGCCACACTCTCGTGAATATCTAAGACATCCTCTAACACCCAACTTCCAGGAGACGCTATTTTAGGATCCTGCAATCGTTTAAGACTATAGACGACGTCTGCAGGAGTGAGTTTGCTTCCGTTGTGAAAGTATGCGTCGCGAAGAGTAAACTCATAGACTCGACCATTTTCGGATACGGACCAATGAGAGGCCAAGGCAGGAACAATTTCATTCTCTGTATCCAAGGACACCAAGGATTCAAAAAGTTGCTGAACTGCCCAAATAGTACTCTTATCCTTTGCGAATGCAGGGTCTAATGTAGGTATACCTGCAGGCTCATTATACCTAAAGACCATTTTGTCTGCCTCCATTTGCTGCTGACACCCCACGAGCGCGGTGAGTACAAGGCATACAAAAAAGCCCCCTAGAAAGGAGGCTTTTCGTATCGTTATGCCTGTATTAAGCATCAATGTTTGCGTATTTAGCGTTGCGCTCGATGAAATCACGACGAGGCGGTACATCATCTCCCATCAACATAGAGAAGACACGATCCGCTTCCGCGCTATCATCAATAGTCACTTGCTTCAAGATGCGCTCCTCTGGGTTCATAGTGGTATCCCAAAGTTGTTCTGCGTTCATCTCACCAAGACCCTTGTAGCGTTGAATACCTACACCTGAACCTGAATCACCACCGAACTCTTGGGCAATTAAATCACGTTGCTTATCATCCCAAGCATAGGCTTGCTTCGCTCCTTTTTTCACCAAATACAATGGAGGAGTGGCGATATATACATAACCCAATTCTACCAACTCACGCATGTATCGGAAGAAGAAGGTTAAAATCAACGTTGATATGTGGCTACCATCCACATCGGCATCCGTCATAATCACAATCTTGTGATAACGGAGTTTATCCATATTTAACGCCTTACTATCTTCTTCAGTTCCTACACTGACTCCCAGTGCGGTGTACATGTTCTTGATTTCTTCGTTTTCGAAGACTTTGTGAGAAATGGCCTTCTCGACATTCAATATTTTCCCACGAAGCGGAAGAATAGCTTGGAAATTACGGTCACGGCCTTGTTTGGCCGTACCACCTGCAGAATCACCCTCCACAAGGAAGATTTCACAAACCTGGGGGTCCGTTTCAGAACAATCGCTCAGTTTTCCAGGCAAGCCCATAGAAGACATGGAGCCTTTGCGCTGCACCATTTCACGGGCTTTCTTCGCAGCTACACGAGCCTTAGCAGCAAGTAATACCTTTTGAACGATGACTTTTGCTTCATTCGGATGCTCCTCCAAGAAATTAGTCAACATCTCGCCAACGAGTTTATCTACGGCACCACTGACTTCTTTATTTCCAAGTTTAGTTTTAGTCTGACCTTCAAACTGAGGCTCCATCACTTTCACAGAAATAACCGCTGTCAAACCTTCGCGGAAATCATCTCCAGCGATTTCAACTTTTTCTTTGGCCAACAATCCACTTTCATCAGCATATTTCTTCAAGGTACGGGTCAATGCACGACGGAAACCTGCCAAGTGAGTTCCTCCCTCATGTGTATTGATGTTATTTACGTACGAATGAATGTTCTCGTTGTAGGTAGTGTTGTAGTGCATGGCTACTTCCACTGGAATGCCATCGCGCTCACCTTCCATACACATTACCTCAGGCATGATCACCTCGCGATTACTATCGATGTACTTCACAAAACCAGCCAAACCGTCCTCACTAAAGAAACGCTCACCAAGAGGTTCGCCCTTTTCATCTAGTTCACGCATATCCTTCAAGGTGATGGCGATGCCTTTGTTCAAAAAGGCTAATTCGCGCATGCGCTTTGCTAGTATTTCATAATGGTATTCGGTCTCTTCGAAGATTTCATGGTCCGGTTTAAAGGTTACGATAGTTCCGCGATAATCCGTGGTGCCAATCTCACGTGTCGCATATTTGGCCACACCGCGAGAAAACTCAACTTCATGTTTCTTGCCGTTGCGGTGCACCTCTGCGTGGAGCATAATGGAAAGTGCGTTCACACAGCTTACCCCCACCCCGTGCAATCCACCGGAAACCTTGTATGAGTCTTTATCAAACTTACCCCCTGCATGAAGGACCGTCATCACCACCTCTAGGGTAGAGCGTCCATCTTTGGGATGCATATCCGTAGGAATCCCACGACCATCATCCTTTACCGTGATGCTATTATCCTCATTAATGGTCACGTAGATGTCCTTTGCGTGACCGGCCAATGCTTCATCAATAGAGTTATCAACTACCTCATAAACAAGGTGATGTAATCCTTTGAGACCAATGTCTCCGATGTACATGGCGGGGCGTTTTCTTACGGCCTCAAGTCCTTCCAGAATCTGAATGGAACCACCGTCATAATTCTTCTCTTGTTCACTCATAAATATCAGCGCATAGGTTAGCTTTATGCTATCTTAACAAAGATAACTTTTAGGGGCCCAAAAAGCGTCCAAAGGGGCCTTAGCCCCTCTTGCAGTTACCAACAAGGTTATCAACATTTTCGGGATTTCCCGAGGGATTAAGCTATCAGAATTGGTAGTTCAATACAAACAATCCACGCGTCCCTCTTACCTCGTATCCGCTCCAGATTTGATAGCGTTGATTCAAGAGATTATACCCTCGTAAGCTTACACTTAAATTCTCGTTTATCGTATATCCCAAATCAAGACTTAAATCCATGAAATCATCCAAGGTATAAATACCTTTCTCGGTGCTTCCTGAATACCTGCCTCCTACATATTTAAGGTTAGACACCAAGTGTAAGTCACCTTGGTCTACTCTTAACAGAGCACCCAAAATACGGCCTTCAGCGCCTAAAAAATCATCAGCTCCTGCATAGGCATTAAGTTCAGAATATACACTAGCCGTGAAAGAGTTCATAGGTAAGTTTAGTTCTGCTCGAAAGCGAGAACGCGTATAATTGGCGTAGCCAACTTCAAGTGCCGCCATATCGTTAATCGTTGTTGAGGTTATACTGTCTCGCTGGAATTGTACATCATTCATTACAAAAGCCAAAGAACCTTCGACACGGTATTGAAGCTTACCCGCCAATGCACCTTGCATGCCGACATACCCTCTGTTTTCACCCGTTAATGCCAAGGCTTGATTGCCAGAAATCACAGGTACATTAGCCAATAAGGCACCTAGGGTTTGCTGTTGTGCACGACCATCCCAACCTCCATATACTGCTAGGGTGCGCTTGAGTACCTCAGCCTGTAAGTTAATATTAGGGAAGATGTAATAAGTACCCTGATGATCGAGATCTTCATTATTGATTGTGCCTGCGAAGGTCAATCCAAACTGGTAGTTCAACATCCCGTTTTTGCCTTGCATCTGAGGACTGAGATTAAAGTGATGATACTGATTTGTGCGTGTCTCAAAGACCATTTCCGTAAGGGAATATTGACCGAATTGGTACCCTAAATCCACATTTATTTGTGCCTCATCGGCGTATACCTCGATCCTATGAATGGTTTTCGCCAAATGCTCATGAGCACCAATACCTGCATTCGTAAACTGGTAGGCTATACCACCACTTCGGTAAGCAGCTGGTACTTTAGACGTAGGGTTTGTGGTACGTAACCATTGCTGGCTCAATCCCGCACTCAAGTTCCACTCATTTGGTGTTCTCGAATTAGCATTGCCCCCAACCGTATCCATAATTCCGTAAAAACTGGCATAATTTGCATTCAACAAGAGTTGCGTTTTTAGATTCCAATTCTTAGTGGCACGCTGAAAATCCGTCAAAATAGAATTCTCATAAGAGGGTTGTAAAGTATAAGCAGTGTTTACAACACCAGATCTCGCGCCTTCATGATGCGCCTTGATGCCCCAAACGTTCTTCCTAGAACGCGGTGAAGAAAAGACGATATCCGCATATGAACTACTATACATTCCTCCTCCAAGGCTAACCCTTTGCGTGGGCAACTTGGGGAGTTTTACGCGACCTAACCTAATAGCGGGAATAGGATCTGGTTGAAAATCAATAGTCATACCCTTTGGCTGAATTCGAACAACAACTGGAATTTTCTGTGAGGTAGTATCTGTGAAAGATGGCTGCTCAGAAATTTTATGTGCAGCGCGAACTTGTGCCTTATAGTCCTCAACAACGCGTATTTCTACACTGTTCACTTCGTCTCCAGTCTCCTCTTGTGCCCACAAACCAAGTGGCAATAGAAGTAATATTATATATAAAGAATTTTTCATTGCTGTTTGGTGTTACTCTTGGTCCAATTCCTCTTGTGTTGTTTCTTCTGAATTCGCTTGGTTGGAATCCAAAACCTCGTTCTTCAGATCCTCAGCGGCTCTGCTCAATGATAAATCTGCTTTGAATTGACGAGCTTCCTCAGCGGTCTGATCAGTGGCATTCTCAATGATATAATCAAGGGTATAATTCGCTTGAAAGTCATCCTCAAGACCAGCATAGTTCTTAGCCATCAAGAATAAAATTTTCCAGCGCCATTGAGAATACGTGGGCAGATTATCAATCATCCAAAACACCCGCTCATTGGATGACTCGTATTTAGATTGTATATGCTCGAACTCTGCTAGATAATAATTAGACTCCGCTTGAGCCTCTCCTTGAATTTCTTCAGCTACTTTGGTGTAGTACATTTTAGCATTTACACTGTCGTTCAAACTCATTGCGCTACGTGCAGCATTTAACAACGCCTCAGACCGCCACTCTGTTGGTAATCCTTCATCTTGCAAAAGACTTTCAGCATACTGCATGACAACAGGTACATTTTCTAGTGCTTTGGCACATCTCATCAGTCCTAATCTTGCCCTGCGACCCTCATCTGCATTTCCTACAAGCCCTATGACCTGCTGGTAGTAGTAAAAGGCTTTGTCAAAATTTTGCTGTGCGTAGTATAGACTCGCCAATCGCTCTACTGTTTGTTTTCGGAAACTTAGATTTCCTGATGCAGCAACAAATTCATAACTATTCAAGGCAACATCATCATCACCTTCCATGAAAGCACATTCTGCAGCATAGTAATTCGCAGGTACGCGGAAGATTCCATCAGGAAATTTTGATAAGTATTCTAACATCCCTTTTTTAGCGCCATCACAATCCCCAAAGCTGTAGCGATCAAAAGCCGCATTATACAAAGTAGAGTCTAACGCTCCTTGTCCGATATTCATACCCGTCAATGTCTGAATCCAATCTACATAGTCTGATAACCGTTCTAATTCAGCATATTGAATCTTGGCTAAACCTAGCGCTTCTTTGCTCTCTGGCGTATTTGGGTAATCCTCTACTACCGATGTAAAAGCACGCAGCGCCTTCTCCCCTTTGTTCTCAGCTCTATAAATGAGCCCCAAGGCGATTTTAGCATTTTTAATAAATCTAGACTTTGGGTAGTCTATGGTGAACTGGGTGAAAATCTGCTCTGCCTTGCCCGTATTACCTAAACTCATGTAGGTTTCACCTAATTCAAAATAAGCATCAGTAGTATAGACAGAATTTGGGAAGTTACTTACCAATGCTTCCAGTGCCGTAGCCTTCTTTGTCGGCTCATCCACCAAACCAAAACACAAGGCTCGCTGGAAATAAGCATAGTCCGCATCGGGAGGATTATGAGTCAAGTAAAAGTTATAGTATTTGATGGCATTATCGTACTGACCAGTCATGAAGTATGAATCCGCCAAGCGCAATTCAGCATCCATAGATAACTTACTTCCTTGACGAGACCTCTCTAGGAACAGCCTGAAGTTAGTTGCGGCACTTGTATAATCTTCTTTGCTGAAGTAAGTGTATGCTTTATTGTATAAGCTTCTTTTATATTCACTCAACATAGCCGATCCAGGTGTTCCTTCAAATGCATTGATTTCTTTGAGGGCCAAACCATAGTCTTTATGTCGGTAATGTATTTCTGCCAACCAATAGTGCGCCAAGGCTGTATATACATTGTTCAAAGGATATTCCAACGATTTCTCAAAATAGCGCTGTGCTGCCGGGTATTGAATAGCGTTAAAATGTTGCACGCCACGGAAGTACGCCACCTTTTGATAAGCGCCTTGCATCGTTGGCTGTTCTAACCCAGCTGCAGAGATGGCTTTAAGGGCTCGCTCATAATCTTTCGAATTCAGATACAAACTGGCCAAATATTCGTTGGCTTCCGTGCGGTATTTGCTCGTCGGGTAGCGCTTCAAAAACGTTTGGAAGATGTCCAAGGGCTGCTCGAAGGGTGTGCTACTGTCGTAGGCCAGCTTGGCGTAATTAAAATAAGCGTCTTCGCGAATGGCATCATTGCTTCCGCTCTCGCTCGCCGTCAAAAAGGCAGTTTGCGCTTCGGTCTTTTTGCCTGTTTTCAGGTAACAATCGGCCAAGTGATAATAGGCGCTCTGTGCCATATCATCACCGCGGCTGTGAATTTTATTGAAGCTTTGTATGGCTTCCTCGTAGCGACCGGTCTTGTACAATACAAAGCCGAGCTTGTAGTGATCATCGTCGCTGAGCTTGCCACCAAGGCCCTGGTGCTTCTCCAAGTATTTTGCGCTTTGCTCCCAATCCTTCTTCTGGTAGTACCCCTCGCCGATAAGTTTGGCTATTTCCGCAGCACGGCTCTCCACCGCTTGGGCCAATAACATCTCTCCAACGCGCAGCAATTCATCTACATCTCCTGTTTTGTAGTAGATCTGGCTAAGGTAATAGGGCACCACACCGCCGAATTTCTCATCACCAATGAGTGCTTCAAATTGAGCAATGGCCGTTGAATATTGTTCCGCCTCGTAGGCAATGTGGCCATAGTAGTATTTGTGATGGGTTTGGTATTCGCCGGAATACGAGGTTCCCTGAAAAAACAAGTTTCTGGCTTTCTCAATGTCGTCCTCCATCAAGTAGCTGTAGGCGAGCTTGAAGTAGTATTCGCTCTTGAAAGAATTTGGCACATCTGCCGCATCTATGGCACTCAACCATTGC
>Ga0255760_10000760_pt1 | contig 31576 bp, 42 predicted proteins | sample 071ome_25_FD_179960 | JGI IMG/M metagenome (GOLD analysis project Ga0255760, IMG submission 179960) | Coastal salt marsh microbial communities from the Groves Creek Marsh, Skidaway Island, Georgia - 071410BT metaG (version 2) | ecosystem: Environmental > Aquatic > Marine > Intertidal zone >...
ACAAACACTTACATATTCAATACGGTTCTTGCCCATCCATTCTATTTCAGCTTTACAGCGATCCATGTCAAACAGTGTAAGTTTATTCCAATAACTGTCGCCAATATCACAGAATGCACAGTGATAAGGACAACCTCGTAGACTTTCCCAAGTAACCTGCCACAGGGTATCTTCAGGATACTTTGCCATGATAGGTTCGTAAAAGCCTTCCAATATCGGACTGGGAATATCTTTTATGTTGCGTCTGCGCACTGCTGGTTTGGGCATGTGTGTTCTAGTTTGCACATGAGGAATACCATTGAAGTCTACATCTCTAGTGAGTATTTCTTTTACAGCATCTTCGCCTTCACCATGCACAATAATATCAAACATAGGATATTTTAGAAAGAACGCAGGATCCTGTTTGTCAATCTGCGGACCCCCTGTGATAATCAGTGCATCTGGATGATATTCTTTTATGTAATGAGCAAGTTGCTGATTGTATTCCCAGTTCCACACATAACTGCTGATCAGCACATAGTAAGGATCTTCCATGCTTTTGGCATAAGTCTCTGGATCAATCTTTTCAATGAGTGTGTCTTTGAGCACACAATCGTCATTCTTTCCATAACACCACTGATATGCAATAGCCAATGGTAAAAACTTGTTTGGCCCATAAACATCGCTGGTTTGTACTAGATATACATTCTTCATCTCAAAAATTCACGCCAATCTAAGTTGTATTTAATACTGTCAATACGATGTACACCTATTAAGTATAGCACATAACTTGCTACACTTGATCCACGTCCTACACCCCATACAATGTTATTCTCACGCATAAAGTCTACAAGATAGATCATATAGCGTAGTAGATTAAGCATGTCACGTTTTTTAAATTCGTCTAGTTCTTCCCAAATACGATCTTGTATGTGCTGTGGACAGGGTATTTCTGCTTTTTGCAGTACATATTCATATACATTAATGGCTTTGTATGCATCAGGCATAAACCATTCACTTTGACATACACCGTCAAAAGTCGTTTGATCTACATCTAATGGGATATATTTTTGTAGTTTGTCAAAGCCTTGCTCTTCCATTGCTGCATTGAACTTGTCTACATCATCTGTAGCATCGCATAATACCACATGAACTTTATCCGCATGACCTGAATAGATCATATCGATAAGATTGCGATTAGAGAATCGTGGAATACCTAGGTCGTCTGTTTTCATGAGCATAGTTTATTTTATGACACATTGATTAAATCGTCAAGAGAATTATCATCCTGCTCGGCTTCTAGTTTAGCTCTTGCACGACGAGCTTCGAGTTCTATTTTATAACTATCTATAAGTAAAATCATTTGTTGTCTAACATGATCATTTTCTGTCATAAAATACATGCCGTTAAGTTTAAGTATTTTTTGTTCAAGATCTGTATCAGTTAGATCATTTAGATCTTCAAGGGTTGGATGCATTATGTTACCGGTGTAAATATATTAACTTTGTTTAGCATTACAAGCGATCCGCCATTATAAGTATAGGCATCAACAATAGTTGGAGCAGTGGCACTATTAACAATCAATGTGGCACTTGTAAAATCTGTTGTAGTTGCAACTTGACCATTTAAACTTTGGAAAGTAACTTGTCTATCTGAACCATTACCAAAAAGATAAAAACGCATAGTACATTCTGTATCTGTAGCAAATCTTCTCATTGTAAGCTCTAAATCGCCTGTTGCTTGAATAATAAATGCTTGAGCAATATCCCAATCACAAGTGATTTCGCCTGTGACGCCTGTAGAATAACTTGTGCTACGAGCATTTGACACAGCCAATAACTCTGCATTTTGTAGTTGATTGCTATCAAAATCATTATCACCATCTACTCTAGCTACACCATTTTGTAGTGCAGTTATTTCACTTGAAGCAAAATCTAAACCTTGTTTGATTACATTAAAGTTATCACGAAATCCTTGGCTGTCGTTATCAATGCCTGCTACTGGAAAGTTTTCGTTAAGATTTGTTGTGGTAATACTGCTCGCCATTTTATATTCCTTTATTGTAGTTATTTATCATACATTGTATGCATAGTCGGCGAAAAATACATATTGTTCACCAATAAGTCCTTGCACACTATCAACAATATACCTATCAATATCATAGTCAATAGTTTTAAACTCAAAGTTACTCTGTTGAATATTTTCTGCTATTGTTTTTGCAAAGCCAGGCTTTGTAAATACCAAAGGTACTGCAAAAACATAGCCTAGTTCTTTTAGATCGTTTTGTTGGGCTGTTCTCATCCATAAAGGTCTAAAGTCTTTTGATTTATCTCCAGCTTCGTCGAGCCTGTCACGCATGTGTTCGATATTGCTTATATATTTTAATACATCAGATGTTTGACTGATTTTAATAGCATCGCTATCAATAGTTATTGTATCATTTATTGGTCTAAAACGTCTAACATCGTCTATTGTGCTACCTACAATAGCAGTAACAGTAATAAAGATACGTAAAAACTCTGTGGTAACCACTGGAATACCATCTGCTGTACCTACTTCATAAACAATACCGTCTCTTGTTCTTACTTTTATCTGATCATCTACTGTTCTAAGTATAAATGCATTTTCGCTGTTTCTTTGGGTGATTGCAATACCTACGCCCGAATCTGTACCTTGTAGTATATCGCTGTTAGTTCCTTCAAGTTTTTCACTATCAACTGTTATTTTGTTGTTGCTTAAAGTTTTAAAACTTGTTCTTGCTTTTCCTTTGCTTGGCATTGCAGGATCAATAAGTTCAACATAAACTACTTCATACACAGTCTCATTTGTACCTGGAAGTTTTGCTTCAGCAGTTTTTATACTACCAAAGTTAAAGTTCTTTCTTTTATGGTTCTTTCTAATAGCCGCAGTTAGATTACTCATAGTTCTTTGTTCTAATCCACTAAACACTAAACTTTTAAGTTCTTTTTGCACACCAAAGTTTTCATCTGAAGGTCTGTATACTGCACTAGGTGTAAATATTCTACTGTCGTTAACAAAGTTTTGGAAATAATCTCTTTGAGTTTTCTTTAAGAATGGTTTCATAAAGATACTGCTATATAGTTTTGAATCAGAGTCGTCTATCTGTAATGTAAACTCTCTAGTGGTTGCTGTATAGTTGGCTCGATCTTTAGCAACTACTGTAAACTTATAAGATCTATCAAATGATAGTTTCTCTCCATCAAATGTTGTAGTATCTCCGTCTATCAATGTCAAACCAGGATTGGAAACAGTTCCATTATTAGCAATCTTGCCTGTTATTTCTCCATCTTTTTTTAATGTTAAGCCAGGAGGTAACTTTCCTGCAGAAATGCTGTAACTAATAAACCCAGATAAACTTGTTGATGCAGTTACCCTTAGATTACTAGGACGGTTAGATTTTATAATACCTAAATCTGATGGAGTTATCCAAGTAATCTCACTTTCAATTTCACCTATTACTTCTATTGTAAAAGTTCTAAGACTTTCTACAGTGTCTATTTCGGCTCTTGGTAGTGTTTTACTAAAACTATCACCCTTGATTACACCAAAACTCAGTTGTCTATTTTCATTTAATGAAGCTGTTAAGTTGTTATCTAGTAATATTCTATCATACTGACCGTTCAATGTAACTTGTACATCACTGCTATCAGTAGTATGGAACATGCTTGCAATATAGTTTTGATTACGTGTATCAGCAGTGCTTGGTATTTTCAAGTTTACTTCTAATATATTAGAAAGTCCGTCTCTTAATATTGTAACTTCAGGTTCTCTACCGTTGTATGTTAGAAATGATTTTAATATTTCTTCTTCTACCGGACCATTATCAGTGCCAGTAACAGATTCATTTAGTTCTAAAAATACACTACTATCTTCCGGCGTTATTGTAAATTCAATAAAAGGATAAACGTCTTCTATTACACGTTTTGTACCACTGGCAAGTGTAAGTTCTTTCTTTCTATAAAAACTCTGAGAACTATCACTTAGTGTGTTCACGTAAAAAAAGTTTTGTCCTATAGCAGCTGATTTATTTACAGTAAGAACATCATATGTAGATATGGGTGCTAGTATGGTTACCAATGTGATAGTATCATACTCTTCATTACTATCATCTACACTTTCAATGCTATAAGGTTTGTTTGATATTTCAACAGTTTGTCCTACTAGTGATGTTAAATCTTCAATACCATCTTCTGTGCCTACTGGAAGTTTGGCAAGTTTAATGGTTTTATTACCACTCATTGTATCTTCATAAAAAGTGCCAAATACTGTAACAATACCCTCATCGCTATCAAAGCGTATCGCTGCAACTGTAAAATCATATTTTTTTGATACTGCTGGCATATATGGAACAATACCAGCAAGTTCGCCTGTTTTACTATCTAGTGTCAAACCAGGAGGTAGCTCGCTATCTGTACCATCAGGGTTTGCTGCATTCAACACGTATCTAATAGTTCCTGCAACTGTGTTAGGATCTATTGTATCCAAATAAACTGTTTGATAGTTGTTTGCTCTGCGTTTTCCTAAATCTGACGGTGTTGTCCAAATAGGTGAACGCAAGTATGTTGCGTCTGCTGTAAACACTCCGTTTGCTGCTGCAAGAATAGTGTTATCTGCACGTACATAATCATCACCTACTACATATATGCTAAACTTTCTTTTTACACTACTTACATTATCTGCTACTGTGACAAAAAACTCATAAGTTCTGTTTAGTTTTTTTGGAGGTCTTGAGCGTTCTGCATAATCATATACTTCTAAGTCATATAAAAAACTATCAAGCCCGCTTGTGCTCTTTATACTGTAATCAAACGGTGTTTCACTGTATTCAGCTGTATCATATCCAACTTCTCTCTTGTTCACATCTAATGCCAACAATGGCTCAACTGTGCCTACAAGTTTTCCATCACTAGTGAGTGTAATACCAGGTGGCAAAACTCCGTCGCCATCCTTTATAAAATACTCCAAACTATCACCTGCAGGCAAATCAGGATCATTTGCTAGAAGTTGAAAATCTATAGGTGTACTATCTAAAATAAAATAAACATTATTTGGACCAACTGGTAATGCACCTTCTTGTGTAATCCATTCAGGTTCGTCAGCACCTTCTACAATAAACTTGAATGTTCTATCTAAAATGCCTTCACTTGTACTAGCTCTTATAACAAATGTTTTTGTTGTTGTTCTTGCTACCTGCACAGGTGTACCAACTATATTATTATTTTCTAGACGTAGTCCTGTTGGTAGACTACCGCTTATTACACTAGTTGTTGTTTCACTAGGATTTGCCAATGGCAGTGCAATGCTTATTGTTTGATTTTCAATAAGTGTATCTAAAATCGTATTACTAGGCAGTGTCCATTCTGGCAGCATTTATTCCCCTTAAACAATATTACCAAGATCAATCTGTGCAGCAGACGGTGTAGTAAAACTTCCCATATCTACTCCAGTATTTCTAACTAGAAATTCTAGTTGGTTGTTTATATTATAAAGTATTTCTCCGTTATCAAAGTTTAGTAATCCAAATAAGTTGTCTGCCAAATCGATACCGTTGTATGTGTTCGCTGTTAATGCATTTACGGCCATTGTATCAGTTTGCATATTTGATGCATATACATCTGTAGCATTTACAGTTTGAGCACTAAAGTTGTTAACGTTAGTAATATTATAGTTGTCGCCGTCTAAACTTGCACCAAGTACAGGACTTGTATCATTTACTACACCGCTATCAATGGTTATGGTTTTTGTATTTTCATCCGCAGTAACTTGAGTACCGTCTCCGCCTACCATGTTATAGTTGATACCATTTCCTAGTATAATAGTTCCTGAGTTGGTTGTGACTGTGAAACGACTATCAGGTATATCTGCAGATATTTGTATAGTGTTATCAAACTGTTGCATGGAAATATTATTTCCTTCAACAAGTCTTCTAAACTTTAAAACATAATCTTCTTTTTTACTAAAAACTTCAAATCCACCAGAACCTAGATTTACACCACTAAAATCTAACTGATTGCTTATTTCTGTAAAGTTATTATTGACTTTTAAAAATGCCTCTCTAAGGTCATCTCCAGTTCCGTCATTTGCTGCATTACCCAAGTTTACTAGTGTTATTGCCATTTTATCTATTCCCTATTATGCTGGTGTTTCCCACAATGCTGCCCATACATCTGCACCTGCTGCACCGTTTGAACTATCAAATACCCAAATATATACAGTGTGGTCTCCATCTACATTTTCGAAGACAATCATTTCTCCATAATATGCACCATTAAAGGTTGGTTCAACATTTGTATTGTCAACTACATATCTTGGTCCTGTGATTGTTTTCCATGCAGTTTCAGATGCTGCATATGTAGCAGCATATTGACTTACACCGTCATTTACATAAACAGTATCGCCAGATTGTAAACCTGTTAAGTTTCCTTGCTGAGTAGGAGTGTTGATTGGTAACGTAAATGCACCAGCACTAACTCTAACTCTGTCTGTTGCAGAAGGTGTTAGTGTGATACGTCCGTCACTATTTGTTAATGTATCACTTGCGATTGCAATACCACCAATATTACCTGTTGTAACATAAGCAGCTCTAAACGGTACACCGCTTGTTCCTAAATCTTTTGCACTGTCGCTACCAACAAGCGAGTTTTGTACAACTATACTTGCACTACTACCTAATGTCAATGCAGATGTGCCTCCAATCCTAAGAGTATCACCTGCTGTATCTCCGTCAATAACACTTGTTGTTCCTGTCACAATACTACCAGTACTTAATGAACCAACTGTGGCATTACCACTTGTGCTTATTGTTGTACTGTTCATTGTGTTAACAGTAATACTATTTGTTGTTGTACCATCTCTGCTTGTTACGCTATCTAGTGTATCTTGTTCAGCATTTATAAATCCTGCTTCGTTTGTTGTTGCGTCATATGGAATATAACCATACAATTCATTTATTTCAGTAGTTGTTGCAACATAACCATTAGGGTTGGTATTTGAATAAGGTGTAAATCCTAGTGCATTTGTAACATCTGCACTGTTAATTCCTGTGATAAATCCACTAGGGTTGGTATCTGAATATGGTGTAAAACCTAATGCTGTAACAATGCCTGCACTATCAAATATATACCCGTTGATGTTTGTTGATCCATTATATGGAATATATCCTAATGCATCTGTAATCTCTTGACTGGTTATTTCACCTGATTTAAGAAACTGTTCAGAGTTTGTTACACCATCATACGGCGTATAACCGTAAGCATTTGTAACTTCTGCTGCACTTGAAAAATAACCATTAGGGTTAGTTGTGCCGTTATAAGGAGTATATCCTAGTGCGGTAATAATATCTGTTCCACTATTAAAATATCCATCTGGGTTGGTATCAGGATATGGACTATATCCTAAAGCATTTACAACATCTGTTACAGTAATACCGGAAATATATCCATTAGGGTTTGTAGCACCATTATATGGAGTATATCCTAATCTGTCTGTGATAAAGGTATCATTAATATCTGTTCTTGGAACATAATCTTCAGGGTTAGTTTCATTATATGGTGTAAAACCAAGTGCATCGATGACATCTTGTTGTGTGATATTTGCACTATATTCTATGAAACCTAGGGCAGTTTCTTCTGGGTTAACAGCAAGAATCTGTCCAGATCTTCCTGTAAATGTATCTGGAGTATCAGCTAACTCTGTAAATCTATTTGCACCACCTAAAAGGTTTGTGTTATCTGTTAGATCAGCAACATCATTTGGAATAATATTATCTACATCTTCTAACTGATTTATATCACCTGGTATATCTGGCAAGTTGTTAATATCGTTATAGTTGATCGTAGAAAGCAAGTTTACACCATTTTGTGTATAAGCTAATGCCTCAACTGTACCAGTTACGTCTAAGCCTACTAGTCCAGTAATCTGATTATTGGTTAGATCCAATGTATCGCCTAAAGGTATTTCTTTAAGCTCGCCTGCCTCTGTATCTAGTACTATTGGAAATCTATTTGCCATTCTCTAAATCCTGTTCTTTCTAATATTTATCTATTATTCAGTTCCCTTAAAAAGGTATGCTTTGCCCGAATCTAAACCGCCAGCATCGTCTTCCGCATATGCTCCAGCAAGGATATGAGTATCGTTTATAGCAACTGCGTATCCAAAATAATCACTTTGCGCTGTGCTATATGCGTTAGGATTATCTATTGTATTAACTAAACTACCATCTGATAGGTCAAATACATATACTTTACCAGAATCTGTATTTCCTGCTTGGTCTTCGAATGCAGCACCTACAACTGCATAAGAATCATTAAGTGCAATTCCGTTATAGGCATAGAAATCATTTTCTGTAGTACCATAAGCATTAGGGTTATCTAAAGTATATAATAAACTACCATCGGATAAATCATAAACATATGCTTTACCTGAATTATTATTTCCATCAATAGATTTACCTGGTGCTGCTACAAGAGCATGTGTAGTAGTAATAGCAACATATTGTCCAAAATAATCGTTTGCATTTGAACCATCATCAAACGGATTATCTAACGTGTATAATAAACTACCATCTGACATATCGAATATATATGCTTTACCTGCATTACTGCCATTTGCATCGTCTTCATAACGAGCACCAACAATGGCATGAGTATCAGATATTGCTGCCGAGTAGCCAAAAGCATCTCCTGCAACTGTACTGTATGCATTGGGGTTATCCAAAGTATACAATAAACTACCGTCGGATAAATCATAAACGTATGCTTTACCTGAACTGTTACCACCGGCTTCGTCTTCTGCATAGGCACTTACTATTGCGTAATTAGTTTTACTAATTCCTACAGCCCATCCAAAAAGATCATTATTTATAGTTCCGTAAGGATTAGGATTGGCCAAATTATATACTACTGTACCGGTTGACAAATCGAATATATATGCTCTGCCGCTTCTCGAAGTGGTTGTGCTTGGGCTGCCGCCGTCATATGGAGCACCTGCGATAGCATAGTCATGATTGATATCAACTGACCATCCAAAGTTGTCACCTGCACTATAACCGTCGGCATTTGGATTATCAAATGTGTATATTAAACCACCACTCTCGCCATCAAATACATAACATTTTCCCGACCCCGTGTAAAATTGCGTTTCATTATAAGCGCCAACAAAGGCATGTCTGTCACTGAGCGCTACAGAATAACCAAATCTATCACTGCCACTTGTCCCTTCATCATTTGGATTATTGATTGTTACTTCTAAAGTTGTAGCAGAAAAGTCAAGACTATTACTTACAACACCCCCGCCTGCTGCTTCTTCAAATGCTGATGCTCTTCCGCCTACTGTAAATGATCCTGTAAAACTACTAAAGAAAGGCATCAACTAAATCCTACCAACTGTCCCATAACAACATACGTGCCACCGTCATTCAATATGCTAAATGCTACAACATCTGTGCCATCTGCTGTGCCACTTGGAGCACTACCTCCTTGCCATAATATAGTTTGTGCTACGCCACCTATTTCTACTGCACTTGGAATATATGCTGTAGCACCTTGTGCAATAACAATACTCAATGTTGTAGCGTGTTCTGCTGTGAGTCCCAAGTTGGTAAAGTTTGCAGTCCAGTCAGCTGCCGGTGTAGTGTGGTAGAAAATGTGTCCGTTGTCGCAATCGTGTGTAACTGTTCCTGTAGCACCTGTTAGTGTAGCAAATGTTTCTTCTGTGCCTGTGAATACACCATAACCAGTAAGGTCTGCTGCTGATGTGCTTGAAGAAAGAGCATCTGTAATGCCATATCCTGCTAATGTAGTTGGAGTACTAGTTAGACTACTAAATGCTCCATCAAATGCATCTGTAATGCCATAACCTGCAAGTGTAGTTGGTGTTCCTGTCAAGTCACTAAATGCACTTGCAACACCAGTTAGAGCACTACCATCTATTGCTGGCAAAGCGCCTGTCAAGTTTGCTGCTGGTATAGTTCCATTTACACCATCTACCAACAGTGTGCTATCATCTGCAAACACGCTGCCCTTAATATCTGTAGCAGTGTTTGGATCAATTGCAGCAATGTCTGCATACACTTCAGTGAAGTTTTCATTGATTTTTGTAAATGCTGTGCGTAGTGGATCGCCGTCACCTTTGTTTGCACTTGAGCCGATATTTACTGTTTGCTGTGCCATTATACTCTCCCTACCACTACTTCTATGATGCCTCTGCCATCATCTGCTTTGTTTTCAAGAGATTTACCAATCACTGTGCCAACCTTTGCATCATTGTCTACAATGGCATATCCTGGCACTGCACTGCTTACCAGCAAGTCACCCTTGGATACTTTACCTAACACCCGACAGGGCACCCTACCCTGTAATGCTATAGCTATAACATGTTCTCCTTCTAACATGCTGTTCATCAAATAGGCTGGATTTGTTGTTACTACACCAGCTACTCGTCTGTCGCCTTTGCTGTTAGTTACAGTGACTTCAGCATCGCCGCCAAATATTAACACAGTTCCTGATTCATAATCTGCATCACCTAAATAGTTTTCTGCCAAGTCAGCGTATAGTGCTTCTGTTGCAACACCACTAAAGGTTGTTGCATACACAGTATTCCACTTGTTTGTAGCACTACCGATGCTTTGGCCGCTATCTGTTGGATTATTTGCACCTGGCAATATATTACCTGTGGTAACACTTAAATCACCAATGGTTAATGTGCCTGTTGTGGTTAACCCGCCTACAGTTAAGGTATTTGAATTTGGATTGTAGGTTAAGGTATTGTCTGTATACAACTGCTGACTGCCACTTGTTCCTGTTAAGAAACTGATATAATGCGTAGCGTCTGTTGTATTCCTTGCACTGGTTGTAACAGTAGAAGCATTACCCGATAAACTACCTGTGAATACTGCATCTGTACCATCAGTACCGTTTTCTAAAATCTTACTAGTACCATCGTTTGCGTAAACATCACCAGTTAAATCACCGTTGACACCTGCACTAAGCGTAGCTGGCAAACTTAGTGTAACTTTTCCTGTACTTACAGTTGTATTGATTTGATTCGCTGTACCTTCTATGGTAAATGTGCCGCCTAATGCTACATTTGTAGTATTTGGTGTAGGTGTTATTGCATCACTAAATGTAACACTACTATTAGCAAGTTTGCCGTTAGCAATACTACCTGCAAGTTGATCATTTGACACACCACCTGTGGCAATCTCTACCCAACCATTAGTAATCGTAAAATCAGCATTATCAAAACTTGCAAGACCCAAGTCTGCTTGTGTTATACCAGTTGCATTAGCTCTAGTTGTTGCTGCGGTCATAGCCAATTTGCTTTGGCTTATTGCTGCATTACTTCTAATATCTGCGTTCACAATAGCACCAGCAGATATAGCACCTCTAAGTGTATTTGTAGTTTCATCGTATGTAACTGTTATATCACTATTTGGTACTGCTGGTGTTCCACCGTCATTGGCTGTGTCCCAGGAAGCGTTTGTCCATTTTGCCAATGTAGCATCGTAAACTAAGAACTGATTATCAGCTAGAGCTTGCTCTGAATTGATATCAGTATCAAGTAGTTCTTCTAATGTATCAAAACTTTGTATTGCATTGTCAACATAGTTTTTGTTTGCAGCATCAGTTCCTGTTGTTGGAGTACCAACATTAAGTATCTGAAATCCTCCCATGCTAACAGTGCCATCAAAAGTATCTCCTGCTGCTTTAATAGCCCTTGTACCAATAATATCAGCTGCATCTAACGGATCACCTTCTCTATCCCATCCTAAACGTCTATTAATATAACCTTCGACTGCTGCTTCAGTAGGAACAACATCACCGCCTGCATTTTCAAATGTAACATCTGGGGAAAACTCGTTAACACGCACACCACGTTTGAAACCGATACCGTCAATGTTTGTAAGAACAAGTGCAGCGTTAAACGTAACACGCCCTGTACCTTGGTCGACCGTAAAGAATCTACCAACACGGAAGAAACCATCTTGGTCAGTACTTGCAAAGAAACAACGTCCCCTTGTGCGTTCCTGAACTTGTGCTTTTGAGTTTGTGCCGTTTTGGTCAATGCTTTCTTCATCTGTTACTGCTCTAGTAATAGGAGCACCAAATGTTCTATCTGGATAGTTAGAACTGTTATATCCACCTGTACCGATATCTAAGAAATCGTGAGATGTAGCACGACATGTACTAATATTCACTGTAATGTTTGCTGCTTCACCTGATTGCAAACCTGCTTTAAGTGCTATATTATTACCAACTGCACTTCTTGCAGGCACTGCCAATCCTGTACCAGCATAATCTGGGTTAATAGTATACAAATCAGTGAATGAAATAATACCAAAGTCACCGTCACCGTCACTTGCAGCAGTATAGGTTGTAATCACATGTACCTTACCTCCCCAAGTGAAAATCATATCAACATCGCTGTTATTGATTCTATCAATATCTCCTGCATCTAGAACTGCAATAGCAATGTGTTGGTCACCTTGTGTTGCACCAAGTGTTGTGCCACCTGTTAAACTATAAGCACCAATGGTGTATAATGATCTTGCATTTTGCACATTCAAATCAATGTAGGCAAAGTTATCATCCACAACCACAGCAGATTGCACGCCGTCAACTGGAATACCACTCACTACTGTATTTTCAAATGCTAGTGTTCTATAGGTATAGTCACTGTTTTCGTCAAATATTAAGGCTGTACTAGGTCTTGTTAGAATATCACTTGTAATACCGTTTAGTAGGAACGATTGTTTTAATCTAAATACTGCTAGTGTACCAAATGCTGTTTCTTGATCTAGACCACTGTCTGCTGTTGCAACACCAGAAGTTAAACTAAGCTGCCAAATTTTTCTTCTAAGTTCTGCGTTTGTACTATCGCACAAATCGGCTTCTTTACTTGTAGGAATCTCAAGAGTTGTGTCAGTTACAGTTACAACCTCATACGGTTGATATAGACCATCAGCATGTAATATTTCGATTTCACTAGCATTCATTGGATATGAGCTTGCATCGTAAACGTATACAGTCACATTGTCTTCACTAGCAGTATAGTTTCTATTTGTAACTGTGCTTGGAATACCTAGTATAGTTGAGCTTGCTTCGTAAACATCTTCCTGATCATTGAATGAACCTCCTGTTATATTTTCAAGGTACAATATTGTGTTACCTCCGGTAACTTCAAAGAAAGCAAGACTACCACTAACAATAACCGCATTTAATCCTTGTTGTTGACTAATAGTTTCGCCATCTGTTAGGTTTGCGCTCAAATCTCCTGCAAGTGTTAGTTCTTGTGCAACATTATATATTTTTAAAGGTTGTACTAAATCTTGTGCTAGTGTAGCATCATTTGGTATTTCATCTGGGTCATTGCCTTCGGCAACTAGGCCAAAGTTACCATAACTATTGTTGCCTGTAAGCGACCTTATTTGTGCACCATTATTTGAATAATAACCTATGTTTGCATAATAAGTAAACACACTAACAAGTTCTGTCAGTGCATTGTTAGTAGCAATAACACCATAACCTAAATCGTTTATTTGTGTATAGTCGTTTGCAAGCATACTGCGGTTACCAGCACCTTGAATAACGATATCAACTGGTCCAGCAGCCGAATCTATATCGTCGTCAAATCCTATACCGTCATGTGATGTTTCATCGAGTATCAGTGTAGCTGTAACTTTTCCTGTGCCTTCATCTAGAGTATAGTTTGTGATGGCGTTGATCTGATAACGTCTTCCAAACTCATAAAAGGTACATGGCAAGTTAGGTCTACGTTGTCCTAATATACTATCAATAGGTGCTTCGACATTAAGTGTAAAGAAGTCATCTTTTGAAACAACTGTAGCAGGCATGTTATAACAATAACCATCGATAAACATACCACCAGAAAATGTTTTAGCATTAACACTTTTACTGAAACTTGTACATGTCTGAGCATATGGCGATCTAGTGAGGATTGATCCTGTTGGATCAAGCACCATCATAAATCCACCGTGTCCCTGACAGGTAACATTTCTTAAAATAGTTGCATCATTCATCAAGAACACATCCATTTGGTCATTGTTTTTAGGAGTGCTTGTAATATCAGTTGGATCGGTTAGATAATGGTATCCATAATATCCTCTCAGAGCTAGTGTAACATCATCAATAGCAGATGTTCCGCCTGTTGCAGTAGTAAGTCCGTCAACTGTTGCATCTCTATAAAACTGGGTTAATGCATACGGACTAGTGCTTACGCCAGGTGCAGGTCTAATGATAACACGTCTAAACTCATCACCTTTAATACTTGTGTTTTCAGGAACACGAATAGGATATTGTTCTTCGTAAATACCAGTTTCTACACGTACAGATACTTGTTGTTTTTTAACGTAGTTGCCATATTGTAGTTCTTCGCCTTGAGTAAACTCTTGTGTAGTAAGAAGTTGTAGTTGTATTGTATCATAACCTGGTGTTCCTACTGTGTCAACACCTCTAGTATATGTCACAACTCTACCAATTGCTTTACTTGTTGCACCTCTTATAACTTTACCAGGAAAAATATCAATATTTGGATTATCTAGCAATGGATTACCAGATGCATCGGTGTATTTGTTTGGTCCGCTGTCTACATAAAGTTGATAGTAGTTAGAAGATTCTATTAGTGCAGGATCATCTGTTGAGTCGTCGTTTATATATGTATAGATATTATCAAATAGAGTATCAACTGCTGTATACCACTGATCAGAGTTTGTACCTAATGCTGTTTCAATAGCATCTAGCAAATAAATTTCTGCTCGTTGTATTGCATATATAGTTTGGGTGTACTGTGCATCGATAGCAATCTCTGCACTTGGATTTGCGTAGTATCTTAATGCACTATATCGTGTTAAATAGTTGTGTTTGATTGATGTGGTACTTGCCTTTATATCAAAAGATATTGCATCAATCAAAAAGTTTAAATCTCTTTCACACAATGCTTGATCATAAACAAAGTCAGGATATTGATCATTTGTAGCTGTAATAGCTGCGGCAATGGCATTTGACTTTTCTGCATCAATAGTGTTTGCAACTGTTTGTTGATTTCCACCTACAGTATAACCCGTGTCTCCTGCACCTGTAACCACTGTACTGTTTGTTGCACCATTGGTATGTGTAAGAAGCTGAACATATGGGCCAATATCAGGTGTGGCTGCCTGCTGTATTTTTTCAGCTTTTTCTAATGCCGCTGCAATGCTTCTGTATGCATATGCTTCACTTCTGCCTGCTTTGCCTGCTGGAGTATTTGTATGATCGTCAGTACCACTAGTGCTTACAAAAAGATTTGTTGTGCTGCTAAAGTTTTGAGCATCTACATAGTATTTTGTTGCAGCCTGTAAATCATCTGCTGTATTTGGTGTGCCTCTGCCAGCGAAAGGAGCAGGATGATCGCTAAGTGTCAATGCACCTGTCATAGTATCGCCAGACTTCTGTACAACTTCTTGTATCTGCGGAACTTGTGCACCTGTAGCACCACTAATAGTGCTTAGATGTCCGGTAAGTGTGTCACCTGTGATGTTTACATATGCTTGGTCGTTATAACCTTTACTAGTAAGAATATTGTCTTCTGTGATATTAGGAGCACCGTGAGTGGTATTCCATGTGTTTACTAATGAAGTTCTTCCAGACTCTGTTAATAAACTACTTTGTATTGCTGGTGAGTAAGCTGTTACAGCACCAAACTTAAATGGAAAGTCTGTGTTAGGTGTTTGGTCTCGTTCAATTTTTGTATTAATGGCAGTTACTTTGAGTTTTGATCCATCAACTTCAAATGCGATTGTGTTTGTTGTACTGTTTAAATCGTTTGATCCATCATCAGAAACAAGTTCAAAGAACTCTAACCCTGTGCCGTCTTGTTTTACAAGTACAACTTTACCTTCATTACCAATAGTTTCATCAGGTGTGTCATTAAGGTTGGTAAAGCTAATATCGCCGCCCAAACCAAAAATAGCATATAGTTCGTTAAAGTTGTCATTTACCTTTTTAAAACTTTCACGAATACTATCGCCTGTGCCGTCATTGCCTTCAACACCGATATCAATCTCTTGTTTTGCCATTTACTTTTCCTTTACCACTGCGGTACTATACTATCCATATCAAAGTTTACACTTACTCCACAACCACATGCACTTTGTGCGTTAGGATTGCGTATTTCAAAGTTTGATCCTACTAAACTTTTGACATAATCTACTTCTGTTCCTATTAAAAACATTAAACTGTGAGAACCCACTACAAATGCACATCCATTTGTTGTCTTAATCACTTCATCGTCATCGTTTAAATCCATAGGAGTTGAGACAGTTCCCCAATCATACTCAAAACCTGCACATCCGCCGCCCTTGATATTTAGGCTGATTCCATAGCATCCGTTTTCTTCGCATAAAGCGTCGATCTGTTTCTCTGCTGCTTGTGTAAGTGATAATATACTCATGGTGATCCTTTCTATTATTTATGGTGTGTTTTTATAATCTTAATGTAAATATAGTTATGTTTATAAAAGAATATTTGATTGATACTTGGCACATGCGCCGTAGTAAACTAGGCAAGCAACACACCTACAATCGTAAAAAAACAATGGTACTAATGAGGTGTGATAGTTGCGATGACGAGTTTTCGCGGCCAAGAGGTAGCATGGATCCTAAAAGGATTTCAAACGACTACTTTCATGTGTGTGAAAAATGTGATGCAAAAAGATTTGCACAACAAAAAGGTGTTGAAACAAGAAATGTGTTTGATGCAAGTAGCTTGCGAAAAATTTAATCTTGACGCCAGATAGTCCAAGCGCCATATGCAATAGCTGCATAAGCAATCAGTTTTGTTAAAGGCGAGAATATGATAATAGCAGCGCCTGCTGCTACCATTAGAACACCGTCAAGTGTTGAGCGTTCTGCAAGTCTTTGATTGATCCATTTTCTAATCATTTGTGAGTTTCCTTATTTTCTTTCCTTGTTCCTGAACCATTGTTTCAAGTTTTCTTAGTTTTTCTTCTAAACCTTGCACATAAGCTCTAGTTGGAACTTGTTTTTCGGTGCCATCCTCGCCAAGCATACTATAATGATCAGCACCATGGCCTTTTAATCCTCCTAATACTCTATTAGGATTCTTATCTGGTGTTTGTGTTTTGTGCACCTTACGTGCATACATTGAACTTAGATAACTCATACTGTATTTATTCTTTTATATTTTTGTTGATATTTTAATATTTCATTTTTCATGTTATAACCCCAAGGCTCCCCATAATCTAAAAGTTTTAACTTTTTTATACAGTTCTTTGTTAGTTCAGGCAGATGATTTTTAGGAGATGCATTTTCATGCAAAAACGGAATATCGTCATCAAACCAGTCCATTAAAATTTGTTCAAAGTTTGGGTCCTCTAACTTAATAAATTGATCAACTTGTAAACCTGTCATTCCTATTTGCTCAGTTGGAGGAATCACGCAATGGTATACAAACTCGTTTTGTTCTTTGTGAGGTATTTTTGTTTCATTTATGATATAATCTTTTACTTTAATAACATGATCCAAGTGTGCATCGAAACTGGCTCTGCGTGGCCCTAAAAAACCATGCAGTGAATAAGCGTAACCACTAATATACCAGTTGAGCGGACTTCTAATTATAGCTCTCCATTTGATACCTTTATTCTTCCAAGAATATTGATGATGTGGATACGTATGTAGCAATGTAGTGACTTTCCATTTAGTGGATTTATAAGCCATGTCTTCTACTGTGCTACTGGCACATTTGTTAGGTGCTATAATACCTTTTTTTTCTTTTTCGTTTATTAGAAAAATCATGCTGCTATTTGTTTTGACTCTTTAGTCATACTATAAAGTTGGCCACTGGCCAGGTTCTTCATCTTTGCCTCTACCATAATATCAAAGTGAGGCCAGAACTCCAATGCCCATTCGTTCAATGCGTGATTCCAGCAGTAATCGCTGTGGGCTCTCAACTTTTGTTTTTTGTAGCCTTGCTCATAGAGTTCTCTATAATCGGGCCGTATATTAGGGTCAAAAGATTGTAATACATCTTCACGGCTTTGACTAAAGTGTATAACAGGACGGACGCCCCTCCAACTATCAATAACCCTTCTAACACGGTCATCGTTATGCTCAATGTATTCTCCTTCCTTACAAAGATGGTGGTGTATGTCTAACACCAAAGCGAGATCGTTTGCAAGCTCAAGGCTGGCGTCGAGTCCCCACGACATTTCGTCGTTTTCGATTGTAATAGTGTTTCTTGCTTCCGGCGTGAGGCGGCCAAGGACGTTTTTGATACCGGCTGGACCTTGTTTGCCTGAGATGTGGACGTTGCATTTGAAGTCTTGGAAACGTTTACCGTAGCCCATGTACCTGATGAGAGTGGCGTGATATTCAAACTCCTCTATGCTCCTTTCGACGATTTCCGGGTTATCGCTTGCAAGTACTGTGAACTGGCCTGGGTGCATGGATAATCGAACATCCAAGCGTCTGGCTGTGTCACCGACCTCTCCGTAGTGCTTTTCGCAGTATGCCACCACATCTGGACGGCTCCAAAAATAACGCCAAGTAGGCTCGGTAGCACAAGGAAGCTGATTGCTACCCAGTCGGACCATTCTAAGTTCTGGAGGAAGGCTTCCCACATACTCTACTAACCTCTTTGCGGCTGCTGCATTATGAACCATGATATCCCACAAGCGTTCTTCTGCAACATCCTTACTTTGTCTATTTAGCCATGCAACTGTTGTTGCACGTTCTGTAAGTGGACGTTGTATTTCTTCTAAGAGTTTCTTAGGTTGATTTTGATTATAATGCAGATATTTACAAGCAAAGCCTATGCGTTTAGTCATGCTACTGCCTCTTGTGGATGTGGAATAAGTTTTGCTGTATATTCATCTTCATTCCATTTGTTTGGATGACCAAACTTAGCCACCGTTCTAAAAATCACTGCGTCTTCTGTCTCGCCATACTCGTAGCCAAGAAAAGTAAGACCTGCGTATATCATATATGTTCTAGTCATACTACTATATTAATATACTTTATTAGTTTTGTCAATACCAATGTCTCCGAGGCCATTCATCATTACAATCATGCATGTTAGGTTGACCATGAAATACTGCTATGCTAGTTTCTTTTGGTACAACAGGTTCACCAGGTTGCACAAAGTTTCTTTTTCCATCAACAATGCCTAGATATTTTCTTCCACGCATCTCCCATTTATAACTCTGTATCCACTCATCTGGCCAAAACGTAAACTTTTTTATATTAGCATACATCCAATCTTGATCGCCAGGATATCTTTTACTTTGGTTAAAACTATTTTGGTCAAACTCTCTATATAATGGATCGAACTTTCCAATCTTAAACTTGAACACACTACTATTCATCTTTTCCCAACTGCGTCTGTGTATTCTATTAAAATCTCTTATTATGGTAAAGTTACTATCTTGCTCATATGTAAAAAGTTTGTCAATATTACGAAAAACTATTAAGTCCAAATCTAAGAACAATCCCGTGCCGCTAACTCCTAAATCATTACTCAAAAACCAAGGTTTAAACCACCAACCGCTAAGATTCTTTTTAGGCAAGGCACAGGTTGTTATATTACTGTTTATACCTTTACTGTTTTCTGTATAACAAACAAACTCATGTTCTATGGTAAGATTACGTTGTACCATACTGTGAAGTTTATTAACATATTCGGCACTGTATTTTTCACCCCATTTTAAACAAAAAACATAGTTTTTATCTGACATAGGAGGCTGCACAGACATTCCTGCCTGTGCCTTTTCTTTTCTTTTTCTTGCTTTTCTGACTTCTTTAGATTCAGTCCATTGCTTTGTAGATGGCACTATTTGCTCCGTGTTCTGCACACTCTACTTCTACACAACGACAACGTCCATCTGTCATTTCTTTTACAAGATTGTTTGCAAAGTTCCAAGCGTGGAAAGCAAAACGCTCTACGCCTACACCATTTAGCAGTGTAAGTTCAGCAAGTCCTTTTTCTTGTAACAGTTCAAATGTTGCCATTTCTGGATCATCGTTGTCTAATACAACTTTGTGATCGAATGTATCTTCAAGCCATGCCTTCAGTGGTTTAAGTCCGCCAAAATCAACCACCCAGTTCTTTTCGTCTAGTTCATCTGCTGCAAATGTAAATCTAAATTGCAAACTGTATCCGTGTAAAAATCTGCAATGACTATGTGCTTTAGGTTGTCTAAAGCAGGCACTCAATCCAATGTTGTGCCCGTATGTTTTTGTACTGTAGTAACTCATATTATACTCCTCGGCTACTGGAGTGTGCGGAATATTTATAGTGGGTCGAACACCTAGTCCACTGTAATAATAATACTACTTAGCAGTGTTGTTGTCAACCTGTAGTTCTTCTCGAATACTTCTAAGTTCTGCTGCTACTTCTACAACACCCTCCTTGGTACTGGTCAATGTTTTAACCAATAGGTGTATACTTTTCATAGTCCACCACCACCAAATCACTGCTGTACCAAAATACAGTCCGCAGGCAATAAAAAATAAGGTTTGTATGTCACACAATCCTAAGAACCATGTGACCATCAACAGGCCAGTAAAAAAAATGGGCGCCAGTATTGCTGCTCGATTCCAAAACAATACTTGACGCTCCAATGCTTCAAGTGTAATATTTTTCATATATTATTTATGTGTACAACGATTTACATTATATAAGTCTATAAATCGGTATGCAATTTTTTCATGTGCATCTTTTCCGGCATGCATAAGATCTCTTGCTGTAGCATCCTCTAGAATAATATCATCGCAGGCATCAGTATTCATGTGAATCAAGTTAATGTTATTTTTTGCACAGAGATTTTCAATAGCATCTAGTGTTTTATCAAAGTTAATTTTAACAAAATATTCATGATTTAAAAAACCTAATATATCTTTACTATAATGTGTCCACCATGCGGCTACCATCCATTTTTGTTCAAACTCGTCCCAGATTTCAACTCTACCAGGATGCGGAGAAAATAAAAATAGATTTTCAAACTTGTAAGACTGATTAAGGAGAAACTTTAATATTCTATAACAGCTATCTATACCTGCGCCTGCTCTTGCAGCATTATATGTAGGTTTCCGTAAAAACTTTCCAACATGGCTAGTCCAAACATCTTCTATAGGTAAACCTATGCCAAACGTATGACTACATCCTAAAAACAGTGTATATGCAACGTCTTTTTTTATATCTTCATCATTACGAAATCCATATGAATCGCAACGATAAGAAAAACTTTCAGGCGACCATCCTAGTTGTTTTAGCTTTATATTATTTTGTAGATTTTTTTGATTTTCTTTCCATCTTTCTTCATCATCGCTGCTTACCCATTGATGCACTCCGCTGCCACCATTAACTCCATTTAGTAAATCAATATACAGTCTATCTGACATTAGTAGGCTCCGCCTTCGGCATGTCCATTGCCATACCAAACATCTATTTCGGCTTTCTTGATCCTATCATATCTAAAACTTCTCCAACCGCTTTTTTCGTGTGTTTCTCCTACCATCCAAACCACTATAACTTTTTCTTCTAGATTACGTATTTTTGTTTGAGAGAGTTTATCGTCACGCTGTGCAGGCGGCAACATACTGGGTATAAGACTACATTTCATAGTGCGTTCGTCACCATTTAACTTTGTAAATGTTATATCCACAACTTCTTTGCTTAACATTTCAAGGAGTTCTTCACGTGTTGGAACTCCTTTCAATGCTGCAACTGTATCAGCGACTGTCGATGACTTTGTCTGCGAATCCATTGTCTACTGCCTCCTGTGCAGATAAAAAAGTATCGAACTTCATAGTTTCAAACAGTTCGTCATAAGTTTTGCCTTTGCTGTTATGTTTTACATACAGTTCTGTAAGGCGTTGATTTAAACGTTTACTTTCTTCAAAATGTCTACGTGCATCTTCAAACTCAAGTTCTTGAACATGAACACTACCACTAGTGCCTCGTGTGCCACTTGACACTCTATGAATCATTGTGCGACTTTCAGGAAGCACATAGCGATGCCCTGGTGTTCCTGCTTGTGCTAAGAAACTACCCATGCTTGCTGCTTGACCCATAACCATAGTATGCACTGGTGTTTTTACAAACTGCATGGTATCATAGATAGCAAGTCCTGCTGTAACACTTCCACCTGGGCTGTTAACATACAGCTTGATTGGCTTGTCTGGGTTTTGACTTTCTAAGAACAACATCTGTGCAACGATAAGATTTGCCATAGTGTCTTCTACAACACCTTGCATCATAATGATACGGTCTTTTAGTAGTCTACTGTAAATGTCATATGAACGTTCACCTTTGCTTTCACTTTCGACTACGATTGGTACTAGGGGCATTTGTTTTCCTTTACTGATATATTTTTAATATTACTGTGTCTGCATTAAGTCTGCCATTTAACTTAATGTCAGTGGTTTTTATTTCGTCTAAAAACTTGCGTAATTTTACTTTGGTTGCTTTCTTAAACTCCTTTAGAGTTTCGTCTGGTTTACGCAAAGTTTTTTGAATACTTTTGCTTTCATCAAAGAACTGTAAAGTAGTACCTTTGACTTGTATTGTTGCATGATCATCGGCAATATATTTGCCAAGTTTGCGTGTTTTTGTATTATAAACCCAAACTTCTTTAGCACCTATAAGTTCTAATGGATTAACACTAACAATCTGTAGCTTGTCATCACGTTCTTTGTACTGCACTTTCGCGATTAGTTTTTCCTTACTAGGTGGTGCTTTTTTACGTGGTTTACGATTTGCTTTAGCAGCGTCTATAACAACGTCACAAGCGCCGTGTAGCGTCTCTAATGCTGCTAAGTATGTTTTAGCGTCTGCTTTGGTTAAGTGTGCATAGCCTTCTCTTAACTGCTGTAGCATGTCAGCTTCACGCTCGTCTTTGCAACGATTGATTTCACCTGGTGTTGGAAGTTTTTGTATTAACTGTGCTTCTTCAAGTTCGCCTGCGTAAAACGATTTTATTTTACGAGCATGAGCTTGACTCACTTTATGTTTTGCAAAATGACTTGTAAAATCAAATCCTTTAGGATCGAAACCTTTTTTATCTTTGATAAAGCCATCTAGCCATTCTTCTATTTCTTCGCAGGCTTCTACTGCCTGGTCACGGATACGTTCTTGTATGCTTGGTACATAAACATTCTTTTTTGCTTTTTCTTCTGCTTTCTTTTCTTGTACAACTTTTGCACCTTCTTCAGCCAAACCCATTACCCATTTATCAAACTTACCTTCGTAAAAATCTGGAATCAGTTCTGGATGATGTTCTTCACAATAAGCCGCACATGCGTAATGACTCTTCCCACCAATCTTCCAATCTGGTAGCTTGTTGATAGCACTAACAATCTTCTTGTCGTACTTCTTTTTAATATAGTTTTTGCAAACATTCAACCAATCCTTAGACTCGATTTCGTAATGCACATAATAATGTGCACCATGCCAACCCTTGTTTGTTGGCATAAGTTCCCAAAGACTTGCTCTACGTTTAAGACGTACTGTTTTCTTTTTAGGTTTTGCCGCTGCCTTATTTGCTTTTGCCATTAACAACTCCTGCTCATGTTTTAACACTATATAGTCAGACAGCAAACAAGTCAAGATTTATTTGACTTCAACCTGTTCCTTGCGTCCGCAATGTGGACAATATTTATGTCCTCTATCAATACAGTATTTGTCTTCCATAGTAGCATAAGTCCAATAGCCCTTGCAATAAGTGCATGTAAGGTGCCATATGATTTCTTTAGTTGCTTTTATCATAAAAATATTTATAGTTTGTATGCTTGTTTCAAAAAAGGAATGATTACTTTTTCAGTATATTCTTTGTGTTGTATATAGTTAGGGTGAAAAAATTCTTCGTTTGTGTATTGTTTCGTATTATTAATAACCCATGGTAGTTGAGCTGGTAAAAACTTTGACCAATCTACCATTTCTTTTAAATAGGTAATCTGCGGCTTATTTTCCCATTTGCCCTCAAATGTATAATCGTTAATGGTACTCATAAAATATTTGATGTCATGTTTTTCTAAAAACCATTGAGTGCGTAAAACATGTTCATAGCTTTGTATTATACTTTGTGTTGTATCATAATAATATCTATAATAGTTTTCAGCAAACTTGTTCATAAAACCTGCATTTTGTAAATGCCATTTACCATAGTTGTCATCAGCAGGCCATTGATGAGGATTGCTTGGACTAGGATTTGGCTCTAACATATAAGAAAAACTTGAACCTTTTGGAACATAAAACTGTTTTCTATCTTCTGTGCTCCACATAATACCACACAAAATATTTTCATTCGGTGTGCCTTTTTTAAGTAGATTGCTAATAGTATGAATAACTTTTCTACTTATAAGTTCTTGGCCATTGCTACTAATACCCAAGTGAATACTTTGTGAAGGGTTGTATTTTTGATCAAGGTACTCTGGCCATGTGTCAGGTTGGGTGCTGGTGCCTAGTGTGTAATCTCCTGTGGTACTAAAACTGCATCCAGATGTTACTAATATCATTTCAAGTCCTTTACGAACGGATATAAAATTCTTTCAACATATGCTTTATGTTGTTTTTCTGTAGGATGATCGTCGCCAGGTGTTAAAAAATCATCAGGCATCTTTTTTTGACACCAATCATGACAGGGATATTTTACAAACTTACTCCAATCAATAAGACTTTCATAGTGTTTAAAGTGAATGTTACTTGACTCGGGATAAGAAAATATTTTTCTTTTGTATTCAGCAAATACATATTTTATATTATTATTTTGTAAAAACATTTGTGTAAGTAAAACTGCTTCAAATGTTTTGTATGCTATGTTAGTTTGATTATAATATTTTTTGTAATAGGTATCAGAAAACTTATTGTTAAAACCAGCATTACACAGAAACCAGCTTCCTTCACTATCTTCTTGTGGCCATATCATTGGATTTGTCTGACTGTGGTATGGAACAAGCCAAGAATGTCTTTCTTCAAGTTCGGTATTTGTAAAGTAAGTGCTAAACCTATCTTGTCCACTCCACATCACAACAACAACAAGATCACTTGGTTTAATACCTAGTTCTATTAGTTCGTACACTTGTCTGATTATGCTTCTACTAATATAATCATTTCCTGCACTGCCTTTGCCTAATCTATAATGTTTCTCTACTTGTAAACGATCGGCTAAATGTTCAGGCCATGTATGGTCTTCTGCACTAAAACTGCAACCTGATGTCACTAGATATTTCATCGCTGTCTTTTAAAACAACCTTCTTTGCTGTGTATAGCAGCAATAAGTTCTTCCCACATATCTGGATTGATTTCTAATATGTGTTGAGTATCAAGTTCAGGATCGTCTTGTGCAATATAAACAAGATCGTCAAATGCATAAACTTTAAGATCACCATGCACGCCTGTATCATCCATTACAGTGATGCATATTTCATCGTGGTCAAACTCTACTGTGTACATAAAAATATTTATAAAATAGGCTGGTCTCGGTAGCTGGATTCGAACCAACGACCTCTTGTACCCAAAACAAGCGCACTACCAGGCTGTGCTATACCGAGATTGGCAGATGTGCAGGGAGTCGAACCCCGGCTTGCGGTTTTGGAGACCGCCGTGCTACCGTAACACTTCACACCCACATTTTGGTGCGGATAGAGGGACTTGAACCCCCACGCTGTAAAGCACTAGAACCTAAATCTAGCGTGTCTACCAATTCCACCATATCCGCATATGGTGCCGCTTGAGAGACTTGAACTCCCGACCCACTGATTACAAATCAGTTGCTCTACCAGCTGAGCTAAAGCGGCGTTATCTTTTTACTCTACAGTTAGGGCAAAAGTCATTATGTCCTAACTCTGTCTTACATTCTGGACAAGTATTCATACTAGTACTTATCGGTGTTAATGGCGGAAACGGAGGGATTCGAACCCTCGGTACGCTTTACACGTACAACTCCTTAGCAGGGAGACCCATTCGACCGCTCTGGCACGTTTCCTAAGGTAGCGTAGGTTTTACAACCTTGATAGTCCCCATGTGATCTCTACCTCAACGCTATTGGTAGGAGTGCTATCTTGTGCTATTATTCGTAACCTAACTTTTCAACAACTATTTGCCAAATTAAATGGACAAGTTCGCTATCGTCCATTAGTTGTTCTTCGGGTTTAGTTTCCCCTTCGCTATTGATAGGAAACCAGTCATCTGAAATCTTGCCTACGTAATGACGTTTTGCTAACATGTGTTGTTTGACACAGTTTGGAAAAGCCTTACCTGTACCTTCTCCCCAATAGTCGGCAGTCTTTGCTCTATTTTGCACAAGTCCAATACTAGCATAGACTTTACCGTCTTCGTAGTCAATATTGACAGCAGGCAAACCAATGTAATCCATTGGCAGCTTTTCATATCTGCCAAATACTTCTGTAAAACAACTGATATTATGCTGTTCTTTATCACCTCTAAAACACAAGATTTCCATGACAACTCCTTTTTAATACTTATTTTTAAAAAGCTTCTACATAGCCATCTTTGATTAAATCCTTGAGTATCTCTGTGCCTTTTTTCATTTCACATTCGATCTGATATTGAAACTCTGTGTCTTTCCAAAAGTCAATCTTCACAATGTTCTTGCGACGGCGCACTTCAAATGCTGCGCTATCAATACCTTTTTTGTACACCATGTTCTTTACTTGCATTTTACACCTATATCTTCAAGCATTTTTGTTGCTAGTGCCGTAGTTCGCAACTGAGATTCTAGTTGTTGCATTTCATCGCAAATTGCCTGTGTTTCGATTGCTTCCCAAAGACATCCAACGGTGCGATAGGGTTGCGTCCAAGCACTGCTAACACTATAATTTTGCATGTTACTCATCTAGTCTAAACTCCACAACATTTGTTTCTTGCTCTGACTTTACTATACTTAGAGTAGGTTTGTCAACCGATTTTCCAAAGATTTTATCAAATGCTTCGGCAACATCTTCGGGTGCATCTTCGTCAGAAAAATCTACAAGACGCTCTATGCGATCAAGCCGCATCAAGATCTCGTCTAGCATGGTGATGATTACATCTGTTTTACTGGTCATTGTGCTACGATGCTAACTGTGACTGGAATACGATCGCCGATGTTGTAGTTATTGTATGTGTAGCTAGTACCGGTCATGCCTTGCCATTGGTATGTGATACGATAGTTCTTAATAGTTTGAACCTGTTGTTGAACCATTACTTCCGAACATTGACGTTCTGTTGTGTAACCTGTTACAACTTGACGAGTACCGTTTGCTGCTTTATCGCCACCTACAATAGCACCAAAGATAGCACCGGCATTACGTGAGTTTTTATCTCCTCCCAGTGCTTGACCTAAAATGCCACCGATGATTGCACCGCCGACAGCACCTTCTACAGCATTGCCGCCGCCTTGTACTGTGCCGTAGATAGGAACCTGTACATCTTGACATTGTGTAGTTGGTACATTTTGATATGATGTTTGATATCGTGGCTCAATCTTTGTAATACGAGCCAGTGCAGTATTTGCTGATGCTGCTGTAGATAACAGTGATAATGCTGCTACGCTTGCAAGTAGAGTTTTCATTTTATTTCGCCTTTTCTAAATAGCCTATGTATTTATAATAGCAAAAAAAAGCATATTGTCAACCGTTTTTTAACACAAACTGTTTATGCCAATCTTCATAGTCTAGCATTTCGTTACTGATCAAATCATGTCTACGTTCTCTATGTGTAAAAACATCTTTTGCAAGACTAAAAAACGGCTCGGCATCATCCACATAGGCATCTATATTACATCCCCAAGCCGCTGCCATTTCTACCCACATACTATCGGGGTACATGCTTGTTTGTTTAAGATTGCCATAAAACGTGCTTTCAGGGTCATTATATTGCGCAAGACATGTAGCTTCGTGGTCACGAGCTTTTCCTAGTTTTTTCATATCATTCCAAAACTTGTTATCTTCGTATAACTTTTCACCTAAGGTATAATGCAATAATACAAACTCAGCAATCTGGTCGATAAACTTGGACATCTTATAGTTCATTGTGCTCCAATCAGGAACATCTGTAGGTTTGTAATGATAAGCATCATCGATCGCTTCTTGTAGAAGTTTTATGCCATTAACGATAATCGCAAATGCATTGGCTTCCATGGGTTCTACAAATCCTTGACTCAAACCAATAGCACAACAGTTGTTTACTCCAAAGTCTTCTAAACGACTAGGCTGCCATTTAAGAAGTCTAGGTTCAAAAAGTTGCTCGTGATTGGTCATATTTTTAAATTCTTCTAGGGCATCTTCGTCATTTATGTGACTACTGCTATAACAATAGCCAGTACCGAAACGTTCCCATAGTGTAATGATAAATTGCCATCCGTTTGGTTGAGCAATACTTTGTGTATAGTTTACCATTTCAGTTTTTTTGTCATTGTACTTGTATTGACACACCCATGCTCTGTCAATATAGTTGTCTTCATAGTATTTTACTCTTGGATGAAGTTCTTTTAAAACCAATCTTCTAAAGCCAGTACAATCTACAAAAAGATCACCTTCTATTATTTCCCCAGATTCTAGTATAATATTTTTTATGTTTGCATTTTGCACATTTACTTTATTTACGGTTCCCACAGTATACTCGATACTATCAATAACCTTTTCCTTTAGGTATTCAGCAACTAAAGCTGCATCAGCATGATGGGCATAGGCACCAGGTAGAGTGAATATAGGATCACGTCCTATCATTGGCGATTTTACTTTATTCATGTAGTGATGTTGCATTTGATGGTATTTGTCCCATCTGTTTACAGTTCCATCTGCATACATTGTTGCAAAATAATCTGTTGTTTTTTTATTGGATACTTTCCACATTTCTATGTCTTTGTCGCTGGTAAACATGTCTGGAGTTTTATAAAGTATTTCTGCAGGCATAGCCCAGCTAAATGCAAAGTTTTCATAAGAACCTTTGCCTGCCCAATCAACAAATCTATTTCCTAGTTTTTGTATGCTACCAGTTTTTTGCATAAACTCGTAAATATCAAATCCCATATCTACAAGCCAATCTGTAAGGTGAGGAGGTCCTGATTCGCCTACTCCTACTGGAGGAACCTTATCACTTTCTATTAGTCGAATATCAACAAGGTGTCCCAAATCTTTTGACAGTTGTGTGGCTGTCATCCAACCAGCGTTACCGCCGCCTACGATTACAACTTTTTTCTTCATAATAACTTGCTTTGTCTTTTTGTACCAGTAATCTGAATAGCGTACCTATCTACCATACTCATGTTGTAAAAAGCGTGAGGATCTTCTGAATCCCATTGAAACCAATCTCCAGCATTCCACGATCCAAATGTTTCATTACAAATCTGACTTATTTGTCCTGGTACACTATCTTCTAACATGAGTATTGCTCTCACAATTTCCTCATCTTCAATGCCATGCACTGCACTATACTTGCCAAACAAGTCTACATGCACAGGCAAATATTGACTAGGTTTAAAATAGTTTATAGCAATACCAACATGATCTAGTTCAAAATGCGGCACAATATAGTCCCAAACTACATCTGGCATCGGATTTGGCTGAAAGTAGTTATATAAGGTCATTTTCTGCATATCATGCCCAGAAGCTTCATACTCGTCTAACAAGTCTTGATCTTTGTGAGTATCAAACTTGTAGTTTAACGATTTAAACTCATTGATATTCCAATCTGGGTTAATATGTCCTGTAACTAGCATTTTTTCTCCTACATCTATTTACCTGCAATGCCAGCTAGTAATCTATATTTTTCGTAAGCATTTTTTACACCCGGTGACATATCAACTGGACGTACATTAAGTTCGTACCAATGTTCGTTCATTCTCTGAGGTTGTCCCTTTTCATATTGCCTAGGTTGATGTATTATTCCCTTGTCATAAAGATCTAAAACTAGATTATAAAACTCATCTTCTTGTTCAGCATGATTTGCCCATTCGGCATAACTTAAACCACCATAAGTGTAGCCTTCCCATATTTGCTTCCAATGTTGCTTGTTATGCGGATCAAAGTTTGTTCTAGCAATAATGCATACCACATCATTTTTATCAACTTTCCCGTCGACAATATCTCGAATACATCTACTGAAACTAAAACCTATTTTCATTTTTTTAATCTAGCATTTAGAGCAAAGTTTTCAACTAATAATCTTATCATTGTTCCCATCATGATACTTTCTCTATGATCTTCTGGTACAGAGTACATCTGTGTTAAAACATTGTCTGCCATTATTTCGTATAACTGTTCTGAGGTAACAGCAAGTTTTGTCCAGTCTACATTGTCTGACAACTCAACCTGTTTAGCAAGTTCTACAAGTTTACCTACTGCTTCTGTTTTTGTAAGTGGTTCATTCATTGGTCTGCATATTCTCCCATAGCTATCCTAAACTTACGAGCACTTTCTTCATATTCAAAATGAAAAGTGTGCTCATATATATTAGTCCAAGTTGTAACACTCCATTGATGTTTTTGGCAGTTGCGTTTAGCAAAAGACTTACCTCTATCTACAACATCGCTGTGTAGCCTAACACTATAGCCAGGCTTCCATCGTTGTTTATACTCAAATATTTCTACAGGTGTCAATGTAAATATCCATAGTTGCTATCATCGTTAGGATCAATCCCCCACTTTTCTTTAAGCAGTTGCACAATAGGCTCTGGAACGTCTTCATCATGATGACCTTGTGGCACCCAAATACCTTTTAGATTACCTTCTTGATCTAAAATAAATCCGTAATCATCATCGTCAAGTGTGTTTTCAAAACCTAAATAATCATGACTCATTTGGTTCCATGCCCTTTCTTGTAAACTCTTTTGCTCTTTTATTTTGTTCTCTCAAAGATAGTCTGCTGCCAGCAAGATGTTGTTTCCATTTCTTTAACAACTTTTTGCTATCATTTTTTGCAATCTTTCTCATCGTATTCCCAATGTTTTAGGATTTCCATATCTTTGCCTTCGCCTTTGGTCTTGATATATCCATCGTCGATTAAGCTATCGATTGTCGCTGCTACTACATCCTGCAAATGATCTTGGTATGCAGTGTAACGTCCTACAAAAGTAAAAATTACTGCTGTGCCCAACAGCCAGTACGTCATTTCATTGTATAATATTTGTTCTAACATTTCTCCGCCTTAAAGTTATCTCTACCCCATCCACTGTATTTACTAGCTGAGCCAAAGCGCATGTAGCACTGCTGTTCAGCAGTACTACTACTTATGCACTTTACAACATCGATGTGTTTGATTTTACAACCTGTACTATCAACCAACCATACATTGTAATAGTTAAACATTATGAATCCTTTAATGTATTCAACATTGTTTCATTTTCCCAATCTACTTCACGCTTGGCTTGTAACCATGTTTCCCGAAGCATGTAAGCTATCATTGGTCCAATGATAAGTATACCAGCAATAGCAATACTGTGTAAAGGATTTTCTGCATACCCTGCAAGGTGCATAGCAGCAAACACATACACAATCATACCAACTGGTGGTAAAAGTTTTCCAAAGAATTTTTTTGTAACTCGATTCATATTAGATCTCCTGTTTT
>Ga0255760_10000763_pt1 | contig 31550 bp, 33 predicted proteins | sample 071ome_25_FD_179960 | JGI IMG/M metagenome (GOLD analysis project Ga0255760, IMG submission 179960) | Coastal salt marsh microbial communities from the Groves Creek Marsh, Skidaway Island, Georgia - 071410BT metaG (version 2) | ecosystem: Environmental > Aquatic > Marine > Intertidal zone >...
GAACCCGATCAAGGACGCCTCTCGAGTGACCGTGCGCAGTATCCACGACGATCGCGTCGACACCGGCCTTCGCCAGTCGATCGCATCGCTCCTCGGAATCTTTTCCCGTGCCGACAGCGGCCGCCACCCGAAGACGACCCTGAGGATCCTTGCAAGCCAGAGGGAACTCCGTCTGTTTTTGAATATCTTTGACCGTGACCAATCCTTTGAGATTAAACGCGTCGTCGACGAGCAACACCTTCTCAATGCGATGCTCGTGAAGAAGCGCCCGGACCGTCTCGCGGCTCGCGCCTTCCAGCGCCGTGACCAGACGCTCGCGTGGCGTCATCACTGCCGTGACAGGCTGATCAAAGCGCGTTTCGAAGCGAAGATCGCGACTCGTCACGATCCCAGTAAGCTTGCCCGCTTCGTCGAGCACGGGTACGCCGGAGAAATTATTTTCTCGGGTGAGGGCGAGCACTTCCGCCACGGTGGCCGATGTCGACACACAGACGGGATCCAGGATGATCCCGCTTTCGTATTTTTTGACCAGACTGACCTGGGTGGCCTGCTCGGCCGGGGTCATGTTGCGGTGCACAACCCCAATCCCGCCCGCCTGAGCCAGACAAATCGCCGCTCTGGCCTCCGTCACGGTATCCATCGCCGCCGAAACAAGCGGGATATTCAGCGATATTTTTCGGGAAAAGGCAGTGGTGAGATCCACCTCATGAGGAAGAACATCCGACAACGCCGGCACCAGCAGGACATCGTCAAAGGTCAGGGCAAGATCTGGATGCTCCATCGACGAATTATACGGTTTGACTCGCGCTCGGTAAACTTGTAGTTTGGCCCATGGGGGCAATGCCTGTCGGAGCGAAATCCGGGCAAACGAGAAGATTCGGAGGAACACACGTAATGAAATTAATGAAACGCGCGGGCGCGATCATCGGTCTTGGCGCCGCTTTTTTGCTGTCGACTGCCTATGCAGGCGCGGGGGAAGACGCTATCACGCAGGCCGAAGCCGACCTCAAAGCCGCACAAAAGGCGGGCGCCGAGTGGCGAGTGCTGGACCCCGCAACGGGCGGCAAAGCTGTCCCTCTAAGCAAGCTTGTCAAAACGGCTAAAGCCAAGCTGGAGGGCGGCGACGAAGCCGAGGCTATCCGCATAGCACAAAAGGTATCCTGGGCTTCAAAAACCGGCATCGCACAGGCGCAAGCACAACAAGGCGCGGCGCCGTATTATTGATCGAGGGTTAGTGCTACTGTTAAAAAAACCGGGCAATCGCCCGGTTTTTTTATGGACCTCTCACGATCGACAGTGGTCAAATAAAACATATGACGCGGGTTATTTATCAAGTCAGCGAATTTACCGAGCAAGCCCGCAGACTGGTCGAGTCAGAGTTCGATAACGTTTGGCTGACGGGCGAAATCTCCAACCTCGCCACACCCGCCTCGGGCCATATCTACTTTTCATTAAAGGATAAAAACGCCCAGGTGCGGTGCGCGATGTTCCGCAATCGTCGCAGCAATCGCAACGGTCAACTCAAAAATGGCGACGCGGTTCTTCTAAGCGGTTCGGCATCCATTTATGAGCCGCGGGGCGACTTTCAGCTTATCGTTGAATACATTGAACCCGCGGGCGAGGGTGAACTTCGAAGGCGCTTTGAGCTCTTGAAAGCAAAGCTCGCAGAGCAGGGCTTGTTTGATCCAAAGCGTCGCAAAGCACTGCCGAGGATGCCTCAGTGTATTGGACTCATTACGTCACCCAGCGGCGCAGCACTACACGATATAACCGTTACCCTAGCGAGGCGCTTTCCTCTTGCCGATGTGGTGCGCTACCCTGTGATGGTGCAGGGCGAATCAGCCTGCCAACAAATCGCTGATGCGCTCGATAAAGCCAACAACGAACAACGCTGCGACGTATTGATTCTTGCCCGCGGAGGTGGGTCGCTCGAGGATCTTTGGGCTTTTAATGAGGAGATGGTCGCCCGTGCGGTTCACCGATCAAAAATTCCCGTTGTGGTCGGCGTCGGTCATGAAACCGATGTCACGCTCGCTGACTACGCGGCTGACCACAGAGCCGCAACGCCTACCGCAGCGGCCGAGGCAGTAACACCGGATACTGCCGAGATTTTCCGCACCCTATCGGCTCTGCGGGATCAGATGCATGAAGCGATGGGCTATCGTTTTCGCGTAGGCGCGCAGCGAATTGACTCAACCGCCCGGCGACTACGTCACCCCCGGGAGCGACTCCAGCAACAAGTCGAGCGAATTCGCAACTGTCGCCAGAAGTTGTGCGATCAACAGCTCAACCAGCTGAGCCGGAGCCATTCGGAACTAAACCATACGCTCCTGCGACTCACCTATTGCTCGCCACTACAAAAAATCGATCTACTATCGCAGGGACTGGACCGGTGTAAACACGAGATTAAACGCCAACTCACACTGCGATTACGGACCGCCCTGTGGCAGATGGGGCAGCTTAACGAGAAACTAAACGCGCTCAGTCCTTCGGCCACGCTGGGGCGAGGATTCGCCATCATCACGACGGATCAGGATGGATCGATTGTCCGATCGGCTGAGCAGCTCAAGCCCGGGCAAGCCGTTACTGCCCAATTTGCGCGAGGAGGTGCCGTGGCCCGAATTGAAAAACTCAAAAAGGCGACCTGAACGCCGCTCTAACGTCGGGATCGGCGAGCCGCATCAGGATCGTACGGGTTGGCGCTCTTTCGCAACTCGAATCGCACTTGGGTTCCGGTCATCTTGAAGCCTTTGGCGACAGACCGAGCCAGATACTTAAGATAGCTCGCGGGCAACTTATCGAGGGAGTTTCCGTGTAGCACGACGATGGGTGGATTGCGCCCACCCTGATGCGCGTACTTGGGTTTGATGGGGCGATTATTGGTCATCGGCGGACTATGATGCTCGATCGCCCGGCTTACCACGCGGTTGAGCTCTCCGGTGCCCATCTCGCGCATCGCGCTCGCCATCGTCAGCCGAAGCGCCTTGAGGAGCTCACCGATCCCGGAACCATACTTGGCTGATATAAATACCCGTTGATGTTCAGGAAGAAAGTCAAATCGTCGATCCAATTCACGACGCAGCTTGTTCTTCTCGGACCGATCCAGCCCATCCCATTTATTGATCGCGAGCACTATCGAACGACCCGCCTCTAATGAAAGACCTGCGATAGCCGTATCCTGATCCAAAACGCCCGATCGAGCGTCGAGCATGAGCAGCGCCACCTGCGCCGAGGCAAGCGCCTGCAACGTCTTTACCACAGAAAACTTCTCCAGAGCCTCCTTCACCCGAGCCTTACGTCGTACCCCTGCGGTATCGACGAAAGTGATGACCTCGTGGTCTCGTTGGATGGTCACGGCAATACTGTCACGGGTGGTTCCCGGAAAATCCGCGACGATTACTCGCGGCTCGCCTGCGAGGCAATTAATCAGGGTGGATTTCCCGACATTAGGCCGCCCGACTACCGCAACCTGCTCCCCGTGAAGTCTCTCCGGGGCTGAGCCCTCCGACGGCAACACCGCGAGAAGCTCATCTTGAAAACGGTCAAGACCCTGTCCCGTCTTGGCAGAGACCGCGAGCACCCCGCCAATGGACAATTCCGAAAATTCACTCGCCGCTATGTGACTATCGACCCCGTCGGTCTTGTTGACCGCAACCAAAACCGGTATCCCCTCGCGCCGGAGATCTGCGCTGATGTCCCGATCAGTCGCCGTAAGCCCATCACGAGCGTCTACCACCAAAACGACAACGTCCGACTCGAGCAGGGCCTGCATCACCTGCCCTCTTACCGCTTGATTCAGCGGATCCTCGTCTTCTGCGAGGCCGCCGGTGTCTATCAATAAGATTCGGCGCCCCCCATGGGAGACCTCTCCGTACAAACGGTCACGCGTCACTCCCGGTTGGTCGTCTACCAGCGCAAGTCGAGTACGTGTCAGTCTGTTGAATAAGGTCGATTTACCCACATTGGGCCGACCCACTAGCGCAACGACAGGAATCATCAGAACACCTAAACCCCGGAAATCCTCGGGCCCGACTTAACGAGCCGACCAGGCGGTCAAAGACCCGTTTTCCGATAGCGTCAGAAACTGCCCCTCCTGTGGCATCGGAAACAGGCGCAGGATGGCGCCACCCGAGCCCTTTTCCCGACCTACTAATGTCCCGGTTTTGGCGTCGGCGACAAACAGATTGCCCTCGTAATCACCCACGACTGCGAGCCCCATCGCCTCAAGCCCAAGCGGTCCACTCACACCGCGATTTCGAAGCGCGGTTTGGCTCCAGGAAACCTCCCCGGAAGCGCTATCCAGCGCAATCCAGGTTCCATCATCAGCCGTCACCAGAATCTGTTCACCGACAGATCCCAAGGGCCGAATCGTCGACGTTTCGCTTTCCCAGCGGATGGTCTGGGTGGCTAGCGACAGCGCCGAAATCTTGGACTGGAAACCCGCCACATAAAGCGAATCGCTGAGTCGGTATGGATCCGAGTCAATGTCTACCAGTCGATCCACCTCGTTACTGCCTCGGGGTCTGAAGATGGGAACGCTCCACAGCTCGCTCCCGGAGGCTATGTCAATGCCCGATAACCGCCCACTGGCGAAGCCGATCAGCGCGACGCCGTCAATCTCAACCGGTGTAGAAAGGCCGCGAACACTCAGACCAGGTACCGACCGACGGACGCGCCAGAGCACCTCTCCGGATTGGCTATCCACGCCAATCACCTGTCCGTCACCAGACCTTAGAATCACCCGCCCCGCCGAGATTACCGGACGAGCAAGAATTTCGACGCCCATTTTTTGACGCCAGCGCGTCTCGCCGCCTGCCGCCTCAAACGCGACCACCTCACCATCGCGGGTCGTCACCACCACCAGATCCTCGCCGACCCCCACTCCAGCCGAGAGGGGCTCCTCGAGGCGATGCTCCCAGATTATTTTCCCAGTCTGCAGATCAAGGGACGCCACTCGTCCCTTTGGCTCGGCCGCGAAAACGGCGTCGATCGTAACAAAGGGTGTCAGCAGGAAATTATGATTTGAATATCCCGCGCCCAGATCCACCCGCCAGCGTTTCTCCAGCGCGATGCTCGACTTGATCTTGGGCGCGTCCTGAACAGGCCCACCCTCGCGCATAAAGTGAATGGCGCCCGGGCCGCAGCCCGACACCATGGCAAGCATCAGAAAAGTAAAAACGACGCGAATCATCCTGCATCACGATCCCGGCGAGTCATGTTCAGCTTTGCATTCAGCAGCTGGGCGGCCTGCGAATTCGCGGCGGAATTGGAGAGCGCTTTCTCGTAAGCGCGAGCGGCGGCTTCCCACTCACCCGACGCTACGAGCGCATCACCCAAAAGCTCCTGGAATTGGGACACAAACCCATCGGTTGAGTCTGACTCGGCCAGCGTCTTTATCCGTTCGACATCGCCCGCCTGCAGAGCGAGAACAGCCAGACGGACCCGGGCCACCTGCTGCATCACGGGGTCCGGGCTGTTTTCCAGAATATTCTCCAAAGCACCCTGGGCAGCTGAGGGATCGCCTGCCTCCAACGCCTGGCGGGCGAGCATTAGCTGAGCGAGATCGGCATAGCCGCTGTCTGGATGATCGACCAGAAGCGCCTCAGCAGACTGCTTCAGTCCTTCCGTGTCGGCTGCTGAAGCCGAAGCGAGCATTTGCTCATAGAGCGCGGACGCTCTTTCGCTCTGGACGTTCTCATAGATACGCCAGCCCTGGATTCCTGCGACGCCGCCTACACCAAGCACGATCCCCGCTATGATGCCGGTACCGTTTCGCTTCCACCATTGGCGCAGACGCTCCGTTTCTTCATCGTGTGCGACATGCACCTGCCGTTCCGGCTGCTCGTTCTTCATTTTTCGCCTGATTGCTTACGGTTTAAGTATGAGTGATCGTGACTGGGAGGGGTAACCGGTCGCCGGAGAGACTCTTGCCCTCCCCTTAACAACAGCCGCCGATCGCGTCGGCTATTCGTGAGCCCTTTTGAGATGACGCTTTACGGCCTCGCCTATTTCAGTCGTGGGAACCCGCACCTGTTCTCCCCGGTCTCGCATGGGCTTCAACAGAACGGAGCCATGAGCCACTGAATCCCGGTCAACAATGACCGCAAGGCCTGCTCCGCTCAAATCGGCGCGTTTCATTTGCTTTTTGAGACTCCCCTGCGCAAACGCGAAAACAACGTCCATGCCGTGATCTCTCAGGGTTTCGGAAATTTTAACGCTTTCGGGGTCAAGATCGGTGATTTCAGAAATAACGAACACGTCGGGTTGGCTACTCGGAGCACGCTCGCCCGCCAATGAGACCAGCTCAATCAGCCTTTCAAGACCGCAGGCAAATCCAGCTGCCGGGGTTGGTCGGCCCCCCAATTGCGCCACCAGCCCGTCGTAACGTCCACCCGCGCACACGGCACTTTGAGCGCCTAGTTGGTCGGTAATCCACTCGAAAACAAAACCGGTGTAGTAATCCAGCCCCCTCACTAATTGCGTGTTGACATGAAACGCGATACCAGCCGCCGAGAGTAACGCCTGAAGCCGTTCAAAGTGCTCGCGCTCTGCCTTTTGAAGGAAGTCATGAAGGTCAGGCGCACCTTTGAGGATCTCGCGCGTAGCCGGATCCTTGCTGTCGAGGATACGCAAAGGATTGCGATCCAACCGACGCTGACTATCCGCATCCAGGTCGTTCTTGAAACGGCTAAGATAGCTACGCAATGCCTCACGAAAAGAGGCCCGACTCTCATCTGAACCCAGTGTATTGATCTCGAGGCGCAGCCCGTTAAGCCCGAGCATGGCCCAAAGTCGCTCGCCTAAACAAATCACTTCGGCCTCGATTTCCGGACCAGACCACCCCAACGCCTCGATGCCGAACTGATGAAACTGACGATAACGCCCTTTCTGCGGCCGCTCATGTCTAAACATGGGACCCGTGTACCAGAGCCGCTGGGTCTGGTTGTAGAGTAATCCGTGTTGATTGCCCGCGCGTACCGTCGATGCGGTTGCCTCCGGACGCAGCGTGAGACTGTCGCCGTTGTTGTCTGTGAAGGTGTACATCTCCTTCTCGACAATATCCGTCTGCTCGCCGATCGATCGATAAAAAAGCTCAGAGCGTTCAATAATCGGCGTGCGAATCTCGCGATAGCCATAACGGGCAGCAACCGCTCTTAACCGCGCTTCGAGATGTTGCCACTGGGCCGTCTGGCTAGGCAACAGATCGTTCATGCCACGAACGGACTGCAGGGCGTTTTTCGCGCTCACGGCATCACTGCCCGACACGAATTTTTGCATTAAGGCCCGTTCGCGGAACCGGTATCGCCATCTCACGCCCACCGTAAATGATACTGGAGCCCTCTGGATAACTCACCGCGAGGGTAAACGGCGGCAGACCCGAAAGACTCACAACCTTTCCCGACTCTACGTACCGACGCAAGAGCACCTGCTCATCCTTATCCCAGACCACAATATGCGTGTTCTCCTTTACCTTGATCACCAGTTCGCGGGAATCCGGCGAAACCGGACGACTTACGCTGCCGGATTCAGAGCCAATGGAGTTGGCAAACGCCGTCGCAAACTGAGGAGCAGTCACCTCGGGGGACGAATTACTCGACGAAGAGACGTTCTGATTCGTCTCACCGGGAGAAGATGGCGCGCTCGCCCTAACCGGCGCAGCGGCCAGGGACCCAGTAGTTTGGGCCGTCTGTGTGGCGCTTTTCTCGCTCTTCGCTACCTTGGTCGACTCAGATGAGTTTTCCGGCAGGGCCGTTACCGGGGCAGCAGCAAGCGCTTCGCTTGTAGTGCTTGGCGACACCGCATCAGAGGTCGTCGCCTCCTTGGTGAGCGCGGTCTCGACACTCGATGACTCTGCGCCGGCGGGTGCAGATTGCGCTGAATCATCACCCGTCGACGACGCATTCTCGGAAGGGCCCTCGACCGCGGCGTCACGGCTCGTAGCCGAGGTCGATACCGCCACCGCTGGCGATTCAAGGGTCACAGCCAAAGGCGCGGCCGGAGCGGGCGCGCTTGCAGCCGCTTCGCTCGACGAATCTGCCACGCCCAGGGGCGAGCGGGTTTCCTCCACAACGTCTATTCGCGCGCGCTCCACATCGGTAGAACGATTCAAATAGGCGGCGTACAGACCACCGAACACGAATAGCAGAACAGCGGCAGTCACTACCCAGCGATAGTGAATAGGAACCGGCTGTCGTCGATTTTTTAACGCTTCTGTCAGAGTGCCCGGGCCGTCTTCCTGCGGGGGCAGCAATTCTTTTCGGTCCACAATGGCTCTATCAACGGACACGCCAACCAAGCGAGCGTAGTTTCGCAAATACCCTACCGCGTAAGTCCATCCTGCGGTCAGGCTGTAGTCGTCGCGCTCAAGCGCCTCCACCAGATCAGGGAGCAAATTGAGCTCCGCCGCTACCTCTTCAATGCTCCAGCCCTGCAACTCACGCGCGGCACGCAGGATCGCCCCGGGGCTCGTCTTGCTTATGGAATCTGGTTCAGCCATTGGAATTGACGGTTGCTATATTTTTAAGTTGTCCTGCCTGCTCACTGGAGGGGAAATCCTTTCGTAGCTGACTGGCATATTGCCGAGCTAGATCACCGGCACCGAGTTTAGTCTCGGTTTGCACCGCGAGTAAAAGCCCGTCCGCTGTCGCGGGAACAGCAGCAAAAAAGCGCTCAAGAAATGCACGTGCTGACAGATATTCACCCAGCGCGAAGCTCGCGACGGCTGACTGATACAGGATGGCCCCATTAGTCGGCTGGGCAGACAGTGCCTGGCGAAACTGCTCGCGGGCTGCCATCGGATCACCGGCATCGAGAAAACACTTCCCGAGACCATACTGACTCACGTACACCTCGGTGTTAAAAGGATCCTTTCGGGCCCTTTCCAGATGGAAGATGCCCTCCTGCCATTTACTGTCATCGCAGAGAAACGCGCCAAAATCATTCCGAGCAGCCACATTTCGCGGGTCCGAATCCAGTGCCTTCGTAAAATAACGGCTTGCCTCTTCCGGATCATTCAATCGGATCATGAGTAACGCCATGGCGTGATTCGCAGGCGAACTTTGAGGGTCAATCTCCAGGGCGGTCTGAAGCGAATCCTGGGCCGACGCCAATCGATTTTGGTTCATGTAGCCCAAACCCAACTGGGTGTACACCTCTACCCGCTGCCCGTCACGCTCACCGCTGTCTTGCTCTATCAACGCCGCACAGCCCCCCAGCCAAACGAGGGCAAGTAGTGAAAGCGCTTGCCTCATGCGACACCCGCCAATCGGCTGCTGCGTCGCGTTCGATCCTGAACCTGCCCCGCCAGCTGGCCGCAGGCCGCTGCGATATCCGCGCCTCGCGGCCGTCGGGTTATCGTCGTCAATCCGAGGGCGATAAGCTCATCGCGAAAACGATTGACCGCGTTCGTTGAAGAACATTCATAAACAATTCCCGGCACCGCATTAAAGGGAATTAAATTGACCTTCGCCGGAATGGGTCGCAGCAACCTCGCCAGCTCCCGCGCATCGGCCAGAGAGTCGTTGACGTCCTTGAGCATGACATATTCAAAGGTGATTCGGCGGCGACTGTCGTTCTCAAGATAGTGACGGCAGGCCTCGAGCAGTTGATGAATCGGATATTTTCGGTTGATGGGCACCAGTTCATTGCGTAAGTCGTCCCTCACCGCATGAAGCGAGACAGCCAAACTGACCGGGCAGTCCTGAGCCAGACGCTGAATGCCGGGCACCACGCCAGCCGTACTCAAAGTGACCCTACGGCGAGACAAGCCAAAGGAGAGGTCATCCAGCATGAGACGCATGGCGCTTAATACCGCCTCGTAATTAAGCAGAGGCTCTCCCATGCCCATCATCACCACATTGGTGATGGGACGGGGCCCCAGACCCGCCGACTGCAAGAGTCGGTTTGCCAGAAACACCTGGCCGATAATTTCACTAGAAGTCAGGTTTCGGCTAAAGCCCTGGCGTGCCGTTGCACAAAAGCTGCAGGTGAGCATGCATCCGACCTGCGAGGATACGCACAGCGTGCCCCGATCCTCCTCTGGTATGAATACCGTCTCGACACAATTTCCATCCTCGAGTCGAACCAACCACTTTCGCGTTCCATCGTTAGAAACCTGCTCGCTTGCCACCTCGGGTACCGAGACCACGGCTTGCATCGCCAGGGTATCACGCAACCCCAGTCGCAAATCCGTCATTTCACTGAAATCTGTGACGCCTCGCTGGTAGATCCACTGCAACACCTGCCGCGCGTGAAACGCCTTCTCGCCCAACGAAGTGAAATAGGTCTGCAGCTCGGTGCGATCGAGCCCCAGAAGATTGGTCGGGGGTGAGGTCACTGGAACAGCCAATACCTATTCAGGTCGCGAACACAGATCGCTCTCTTCAAAAAAGAAGCTGATCTCCTGACGAGCCGTCTCCGGCGCATCGGAGCCATGAACCGCGTTCGCTTCTACCGATTCAGCGAAATCTGCGCGAATAGTGCCGGGCGCCGCGTCGGCCGGGTTTGTCGCTCCCATGATTTCCCGGTTTCTTGCGATGGCATTTTCACCCTCCAGAACCTGGACCACGACCGGGCCGGAAATCATGTACTCCACGAGGTCATCGTAAAACGGTCGCTCCCGGTGAACGGCATAAAACTCCTGTGCCTGAGCGCGAGTTAACTGCATCATCCGAGACGCGATGATTCGCAGACCCCCCGTCTCAAATCGGTCATAAATCTTTCCGATCAGATTCCGCCGAACGGCGTCCGGCTTCACGATGGAAAAGGTCCTCTCGATACTCATAAGCTCGCTCCAAAAAACGCTAGTTAAAAAAAGTAGGAAGTGACTTGTGCCAGCCTCGGCATTCGGCGCCGATTCGATGGCAATAAGGGCGAGTCGTAATTTTATTCGCCCGCTATCGCCCGGGCAATCAACACCTCATCATCGACCCCAATAATCTGACTTAAAACCCGTTCACCCGCGGCGGGCGGGTCTGCCTCCAAGCGAACGGGCATGTAATTACTGAGTCGACCGTGGTAGCCACCCGACTTGATCGCGAGGTTTTCACGCTCAACCAAAACCTCGCGGGTCAACCCCACGTGCTCGCGAAGGGCTCGATCACGCAGCCCTTTTCCACACGCGCGAAGCTCAGCCGCGCGTCGCTTTCGATCTGTCTTAAGAACCTGCCGCGGGATCTTTGCCGCGGGCGTACCGGGTCGAGCTGAGAACGGGAATACGTGCGGATAAATCACATCAGCCTCTTCGATCAACGATACCGAGGCCTTAAAGTCTTCCTCCGATTCCGTTGGAAACCCCACCATCAGATCGCCGCCCAGAATCAGGCCGGGTATCCGCTTTCTTGCAAACAATAGTCGGTTCAGAAGATCTTCTCGGGTGTAGCGGCGCTTCATGCGCTTTAGTATCAGCGTGCTCCCGCTTTGCATGGAGACATGCAGGTAAGGACAGAACCGACCTGAGGATCCCATCAGATCAAGCAGCTCCGACGTAAGATGAGCAGGATCGATTGAGCTCAAGCGAATCAGAAAATCCCCGGGAAGAGCGGCAATCCGCTCAAGCACCCTGACTAAGGCGAGCGAATCTTCAGATGAATCGTCAGCGCCATCCGAGAAACTACCGAGATCAACACCGCAGATGACCAGTTCTCGGTAGCCTCCGTCGAGAAAGCGTTTTGCCTGGCGCAGGATGTCGTCCGTCCGAAAAGAATAGCTCGGACCTCGGGCCCGATGAATGACGCAAAACGTGCAGGACTGGTCGCACCCTTGCTGAACTTGCAGGAAGGCGCGAGTCTTACCCTCAAATCCGTTCAACAACGAAGGTGGCAGCCCGGTCAGCCGATCCACCTGAATGATGCCGCGTGACGAATCCGTCTGAGTCAGGTTGCGAACGTGTCGCGCCACATCACTCTTATGATCGTTGCCAAGAACGAGTGCGACCCCTGGGATTTGGGCACACGCTTCGGCCTCATTTTGCGCGTAACATCCGGTTAATACGACCTGCGCCTCCGGACTCTGGCGCAAAAGGCGCCGAACGATTTGGCGGGTTTGTCGATCGGCCTCGGCGGTCACGGTGCACGAATTGACAATGTAGAGTGAGGCCGGCTCAGACGGATCCACCAGATCCCAATGATCCCTACTCAATGACTGAGCCATCGCGGCTGATTCAAACGTATTGATCTTACACCCCAACGTCACAATAGCGGCGCGGGGCGGGGGCGAGCTCACACTCTGCATGGGGAAAGACCGGCGCGAGTGAGGTATCTCGCGCAGATTTATCGCGCGTTAAGACTTAACGGTGAAACTTTCACCACAACCGCACGCATCTTCCACATTCGGATTATTGAAGTGAAAAGCCGAGGAAAAACCATCCGAGGCAAAGTCAATTTCCGTGCCGTCGACAAACTTCATGACGCCCTTATCCACAATGATTTTTGCCCCGTGACTAGTAAACACCTCATCACCCTCGGTCACTTCGTCGGCGAAATCCACCACATACGCAAGCCCTGAACACCCCATCGTCTTTATACCCAGGCGAAGCCCCTCCCCTTTCCCTCGGGAATCCAAATGCGAAAGCACCCGCGAGGCCGCGGCTTCGGTCAGTGTAATTGCCATGTCATCTACCTTTTGCGTATCCGGTACGAGGGTCACAGGCCGACACGTCGCCCTGCCTCTCAACATGGGGGTATTTTAACATCGGATCCATTGGGATCGAAAAATCATCGGGGTCGCTGATAGCCGAGTTTTTGTCGAATTGCCGTCAAGAAGCCTCTCAGAATATTCACGTCCTCGCCAGTCGTTACCCCATGAAGAAACATTCGGCGAAGCTTGCGAAGCAATTTTGTCCGAGGGCCAAGGAAAAAACCGGTCTCGTCCATAACGGTCTCCACATGGCTCATGAGCCCGTCAAACTCCCCCATGGTCACCGGCGTTTTACCCTTCTCTGAGCGACTCGGAACCGCGCTCACTGAGGACAAAAGCCGTTTGCGAATTTCATAACTCACAATTGCTATGGCGGTCGCCACATTTAAGGAGGGAAACGCTTCGTTCACATCGATCCGAAGGTGAGCGTGACATAAATCAAGCTGGGCATTGGAAAGCCCGGAGGCTTCTGGCCCGAATACCACCGCTGCGCCGCCCTGTAGGGATTCCGTCACAACATGATCTGCCGCCGAAACGCTATCGAAGAGCGGCCACTCGATCGCGCGTGCCCGAGCCGTCGCGCCGATGACAAAGCTGCAATCGCTGACGGCACTCGGCAAATCATCGAAGACGGTTGTGCTGGCCAACAAATCGTCCGCGCCGGCCGCCCGAGCAGTCGCCTCAGGATCAGGAAAGCATCTAGGCTGGACGAGACGTAAGCTGCTGAGTCCCATATTCGTCATGACCCGTGCCGCTGCGCCAATGTTGCCCGGATGGGTCGTACCCACCATCACGATATGGATGGGCCCGGGTGCGCATAGAGGTTCGCTTGCCATACAAGTCGGTCCTGATAGCCGCTGCTCAGTTAGAATCCACGGTGCCGTCGCCCATCCAAAGGCCTCTCAAGTCCTGTCGGTCTGTTTCGGGTGGCCTTGAAAAGCGCCTGAGACCAACCACTCAAAAAGAAACGACCCTGCCATGCACCCAATGCTGCACACCGCCGTTCGCGCCAGCCGAGAAGCCGCTCGCGTGATCCTAATGTACTACAGCCAACTCGATCGACTGGATATCACCTCCAAGGGTCGAAACGACTTTGTGAGTCAGGCAGATGTGGAGGCGGAGCGGGCCATTCTCGAGGTACTGACCCGGGCCTATCCTGATCATGGCGTGATGGCTGAGGAAAGTGGGACCAAAGCCGGGGGTGAATACACCTGGGTTGTTGATCCTCTCGACGGCACAACCAATTTTCTTCACGGCTTCCCAATGTTCGGCATCTCTATTGCGGCAATGAAAGGGGCTACCGTAGAGCACGGTGTCGTCTACGATCCATTACGAGATGAAATGTTCACCGCGAGTCGTGGCGAGGGAGCCCAGCTTAACGGCAAGCGTATCCGCGTCAGCAAGACGCGGCAGCTGGCGCCCGCACTTCTTGGCACCGGCTTTCCGTTTCGGGAATTTGCTCAAGTCAAACCGTGGTTGCGCAGCTTCGAGCAGTTGCTGCCCAAAACGGCGGGGATTCGGCGTGCGGGTGCAGCCGCTATCGATCTGGCCTACGTTGCGGCCGGGCGGTTGGACGGGTTCTGGGAATTGGGGCTCAAACCGTGGGATATTGCCGCCGGCGCACTTTTGATTCGTGAAGCCGGCGGATTGGTGACTGACTTTGATGGCGGACAGGATTTTGTCAGCAGCGGTAACGTTGTTGCCGCTAATCCCAACCTACTCGAGGATCTGCGCAAAGTGATCCAACGGGCCTTCGAGTGAGCATTTACCGGCTCACAATAAAATTCTAGAATTCGACCGTAGGGCACTGACCCCCTCATATTCGGAGAATAGTTATGACCTATGTTGTTGGTGACTCGTGTATTCGATGCAAATTCACAGATTGCGTGGAAGTCTGCCCCGTTGATTGTTTCCACGAGGGGCCTAATTTTCTCGTTATCGATCCCGAGGAGTGCATAGACTGCAGTCTGTGCGAACCGGAATGCCCAGTGAACGCCATCTACGCGGAAGAAGATCTTCCGGAAGACCAACAGGACTTCCTGGCCCTGAATGCCGAACTCGCGAAAGAGTGGCCGGTGATCACCGAGATGAAAGAAGCACCGGCCGACGCGGACGACTGGAAAGAGGTCTCAGGGAAACTCGATCACCTGGTTCGATAGATTGCCTCGCCCTTAGCGGAGCGAGTGGTTAAATCACGCGAAAAATCAGCTGCAAGATCACATTGGTCGCTAACCCCGCGACCAGGTCGTCAACGACGATCCCGATACCGCCATGCACCCGCCGGTCGAGATAGCCGATAGGCGGCGGCTTGGCAATATCGAAGGCCCTGAACAGCACGAACCCCAGGACCAGCGCGGGAACCGTAGGCGGTACCCAGGCCAACGCCAGGACAATACCCGCAATTTCGTCAATTACGATCCGCGGGTCATCGTGCCTACCCAGAATCGCGCTAGCGCGATGGGACGAAACGATCGCGATCACCACAATGGTGATAAGTCCGCATCCGTACCACACCGCATTGGTCTGCCATAACCCCCACACGACGGGCAGTCCTACCAGGGTCCCGAACGTCCCTGGTGCAACGGATACTCGCCCAGCGCCCATGCCCTGAGCGAGCATGATGATCAGCCGATCCAGGAAGGTCATGGTGCTAATGTCTCAAAAAGGCCAGCTGCGTTACCACTCATGTTGGTAGCCCTGGCCTGAACGTTCGTAACGATCGCCTATTCCGTGGACTCGACATCCTCCTTTTGACACCACCTTGCCGACACATATAGGGCTCGAATCAACATCGCTCTTAAGCTGCTTCATTAAAGGCAGCTTCTCCGGTGGGACCGTAAAGCACAGTTCATAGTCATCTCCCCCTCGAAGCGCGAGATCCAAGGCCTTCTCCCGTCCAAGACTCTGTACCGCCGCATCGAAAAGCGGTAGGTTGCTCGCGTCAATATTTGCACCCAGATTCCCACTTTGATCCAGGATGTGCTGGAGATCAGCGAGAAAGCCATCGGATATATCGATCGCGCTCGTCGCCACACCCAACAAGGATTGCCCAAGCATGAGTCGAGGGGTTGGATACTGCAGCACCCTCTCAAGGTTAGTCTGATTGCTGCACTCGAGAGCCGCAGCGGCCCCACCGAGCGGCCCACTGACGAGGATCATATCGCCGACTCTGGCACCGCTGCGCAAAAGGCTGGCGCCCCGGGCGACCTCGCCCCCAACGGTCACCGTCATCGTAAGCGGACCTCTTGTCGTGTCGCCACCCACGAGAGTCACCGCCCACTGGTCGGCTAACTCGAAAAAGCCATCTGCAAAAGCACTCAGCCATTCCGGATCGGCGTGCGGCAGCGTGAGATTAAGCGTCGCCCAACGCGGTAACGCGCCCATGGCCGCGATGTCGCTTAAGTTCACCGCCAATGCACGATAACCTATCGCATGAGGGGATTGATCTGATCGAAAGTGCACGCCTTCCACCGACGTATCCGTGACGACAATCGTGTCCATCCCAGGCGATGCTGAAAGCACCGCACCGTCATCCCCGATTCCGACGTCAACCCCCGAGGCGTACGGACTGGGGCGCCGAAAGAATCGGTTGATAAGATCAAACTCGCGCATCAATTGATGGCGCACCGCACCTCAGTGCTTCTGGCTTCCGGCTAGGCGATCCAGTACGCCATTGATGAAACGATAGCTGTCGTCCGACCCAAATGTGTGAGCCACCTGTATCGCTTCATCTATCGCCACACCCGCTGGAATATCCAAACGAAACAGGATCTCATATCCGCCGATCAGCAGAATGGCGCGCTCAACAGGATCGATCTGATCCACCGGTCGGTCAACGCATTCGGCCAGCGCCTCCTGAATCTGTGACTGATAATTGGGGATATTCAGAATCAGATGGCGAAAATAGTCCACGTCGCACCCTTCCATTTCATCATCACTAATGAATGAGGCCTCAATGTCGGCGGGCGATTGTCTGGTCACAAGCCACTGATAAAGGGCCTGCGCAGCGCAACGGCGCGCAAGATGGCGACTCACGGCGGACATGCTAATCCTCGGATCCGGGGAGATATTCGAGAACTTCGAGACCAAATCCTGACAGGGCTCGTGTCTTCAACGGCGTGCCTAGTACCCGGACCTGTCCTGCGCCGAGATCGGAGAGGATCTGGCTGCCGGCCCCGAGCATTCGCCACTCACGTTCTTTTCCGTCAATCTCAACCTCACCACGCAGGCGTCGATCCAGTTGAGCCGCATCCTCTGAGTAGGTTAGCAATACCAGCACGCCAGAGCGCTCCTGGGTCAGGCGGGCGAGCGCCGAGTCCACACTCCAGCTGTATCCGCCGCGCGCCTCAGAAAGCATATCGAAGACACCACGATGAGTCTGCACCCGCACGAGCGTCGGCTGATTCGGCTCTATGCTGCCATGCACCAGTGCCATATGGACCTGTTTGAGTTCACCGTCCTCGTAAATCACCGCCCGGAACTTCCCATGACGGGTATCCACGATGTGCTCCGACACCCGCCAGATCGTAGGCTCGGTACGCATGCGGTATCGAATCAGATCCGCAATGGCACCTATCTTCAGATCGTGGTTTTTTGCAAAGATCAGAAGATCCGGTAAGCGGGCCATCGTGCCGTCTGGATTCAGGATCTCGCAGATCACACTGGCTGGCTCAATGCCGGCGAGTCGGGCCAGATCTACTCCTGCCTCGGTATGCCCGGCGCGGGTGAGCACGCCACCTGGCTGAGCCATGATAGGAAATACATGTCCCGGACTGACAATATCCTCCGCGTTCGCGTTTTCGCTGACGGCGGTTCGGATGGTATGCGCTCGATCGGCAGCAGAAATACCGGTGCTGACACCAGAAGCCGCCTCAATGGAGACCGTAAAGTTGGTGGAGTACCGCGCGTTATTATGGCTGACCATTAACGGCAATCGCAGGTGTCTGCAGCGCTCCTCCGTAAGGGTAAGACAGATGAGGCCGCGTCCCTGAGCCGCCATGAAATTAATGTGTTCTGCCGTGACAAAACCGGCGCCCACGACCAGATCACCTTCATTCTCTCGATCTTCATCGTCCACAAGAATAACCATCTTGCCGGCTCGATAATCGTCAAGAACTTCCTCGATGGGGCTCAAGCCCGCTGCACTCACATCACTGCTCATTTGTTCATTCTGCTAGAAAGCTCGCGGGGAATATACAGAAAGCCCTATGCGTCCTGCAGCGGTCGCTGCGCATCCATAAGCCGCTTGAGATAGCGCGCCACGAGATCGACTTCCAGATGAACCGCCTCGCCTTGCTTCAGCGACCCTAGCGAGGTAACGCTTAGGGTGTGGGGCACGAGGTTAACGTCAAAGCGCACCTCATCGACTGCATCCTCAACAGCGTTAATCGTGAGGCTGACGCCATCAAGCGTCACGGATCCCTTCTCGGCGATGAAGGGAGCCAGATCGCGGGGGGCGACGAACGTCATCTCTGTTGATCGCGCAGCGGGCTGTAAGGACGCCAGTGTAGCGCACCCGTCCACATGCCCGCTGACGAGATGACCTCCAAAGCGATCTTGTGCACTCATTGCAGGTTCCAGATTGAGCGCATCACCTTCTGTCCAGCGACCGATCAGCGTCCGCGAAAGCGTTTCTCTTGAGATATCAAAAGTCAGGCGCTCTTTTGATCGACGCACGACCGTCAGACAAACGCCGGCTACCGCCACACTATCCCCGATATTCACACTCTCGCAGTTAAGCGTGCTTGGCTGAACGTCGAGAGCAAGATCACCGTCGTGTGGACGGACGGCGACGACCCGCCCAATATCCTGCACAATGCCTGTAAACATCAGTGCACCATAGCCCGGGGCACGTAGATCAATCGAAGATCCTCTCCTATTCGCATTACGTCTGTAAGGGACAATGAAATCTGATCATTAATCGTTGGTATGTTATCGAGCTCGAGCATGGCGCGCCCTTGATGACCCAACATGCTCGCCGATTGGTACACCCATAGTTCATCAACCAGGCCCGCCTTCAGAAATGCCCCAGAGAGCCTGGGACCGGCTTCCACTAGAACCTCGTTGCACTCTTCGCCCGCGAGGAAGGCGACCAGCTCGTGCAGATCGACACGCCCTGATACGCTCGGGAGCGACACGGTGTTTGTTCGGTTGGCCGCTACCTTAGGCTTGGGGTGGGCGTCTGGCGCGATGAGAACAATTCGACCCTCCTCGGCAAACAGGCGAGCCCCCGAGGGTACCCGCCTTTGGCCCTGCACAATGACGCGCATTGGCTGCTCAATAGGCTCTTCCACTCGCGCGGTAAGTCGAGGATCATCATCGAGCACCGTTCCCACGCCTGTAATTACAGCGCAACTACGGGCGCGAAGGCGATGCACATCAGCGCGGGCCTCGCGTCCTGTAATCCACCGACTGCTGCCGTCCTGGGCCGCCGTTCGGCCGTCCAGCGTGCTGGCGATTTTGAGTCGAATCTGTGGCCGATCTTGAGTCATCCGCATCACGAATCCGCGATTCAAATCAACAGCCCCAAAGTCGCTCTCGGCAACATCCACCGCAATCCCGGCAGCCTGAAGCGTCCGTATACCCTCCCCAAAAACCTTGGGGTTCGGATCGGCCATTGCTATCACGACCCGCCCCACCTTCGCCTGGATAAGCGCATCCACGCACGGGGGCGTTTTACCGTGATGTGAGCACGGCTCAAGACTGACGTATACATGAGCCCCTTCGGTGGAATCCGAAGCGTTCGCCAGGGCATTGATCTCGGCGTGGCCTTCGCCTGCATGAGAGTGCCACCCTTCACCAATAACACGCCCCTGCCGCGCGATCACGCAGCCGACGCGAGGGTTGGGTCGCGTTGTATACAGGCCTTTCTCGGCCAGCGATACCGCGCGCCGCAGCAGCTGTTCATCATTTGCAGAGAGCATACTAAGGCTAACGCCTGGACCGGCTGGCCGGATCGTTGAGCAGTGAAAGCTGGGCGACATTGGACCCTTGGGTCTTTTTCTTTCGCAACTTGTCGATTTCTTTGCTGAAAGCGGCAACATCCTCAAAACTTCGATATACCGATGCGTAGCGAACGTACGCGATCTCATCAATGGCCGGCAGCAAGGTCATGACAACCTCACCGATAACCGCCGAACGAATTTCGGGCTCCCCTCGCAATTGAATCTGCCGACTGACGTCGTTGATGAGGGCTTCAACCTGATCCAGTCCAACGGGTCGCTTTTCCAGCGCCCGCATCAGGCCCCGTCGCAACTTTTCCTCATCCCAGAGCTCGCGTCTCCCGTCACTTTTAATGACGCGCGGCTGCTCGCGTTCAAAACGCTCGAAGGTGGTGAAGCGATGGCTGCAACCCTGACATTCCCGGCGTCGGCGCACGGTCGCCCCCGCATCACCCAGACGCGAATCGATCACTCGGGTATCGTCGTTAGCACAGGCCGGGCAACGCATATCCGAACCTCCGAACGCCTTGTCGGCCTACGGAGTCGAGTCGCCCTCAGCACCCTCTTTGACGACGGGCAGCATGTCCTCTCGCGATATGCCCAGCACGAGAACGGAGGGGCTTGCTACGAAAATAGATGAATAGGTACCGATCACAACGCCTATCAGCAAGGCAATGGCGAACCCCTTGATTATCTCTCCACCGACGAGAAGCAAGGTCAGAACAACCAGCAGCGTCGTCAACGAGGTCAGCACGGTTCGCGGGAGCGTCTCGTTAATCGAGCGATTCATGATTTCGCTCGGAAGCCCTTTACGCATTTTCCGGAAATTATCCCGAATCCTGTCAAAAACGACTATCGTGTCGTTCAGCGAGTAGCCAATCACCGCAAGCACAGCCGCGAGCACGGGCAAGGAAAACTCCAACGCAAGAAGGGAAAAGCAGCCAAGCGTGATCAGCACATCATGAACCAGCGCCAACACCGACCCGACCGCAAACCGCCATTCAAAGCGAAACGCAACGTAAATCAGAATGCCGATGAGGGCATAAAGCATCGCCAGCCCGCCCTTTTCGGTAAGTTCGTCCCCTACCTGCGGGCCCACGAACTCAACCCGACGCATCTGCACATGGCAGTCGCTGACCGCACCGGCGATGACGCAGCGTTGCATACCGCCTTCTGGGCTCTCGGTGAGACTTTCACTTCTCGCCTCTCTCAAAATCCTGACGACCTCACTACTTTGGTCTGCGGATGCTTTATCGGCGTCGACAGGCAGTCGTATCATGATATCCCGAGAGGTGCCGAAATACTGCACAATGGCATCATCAATACCCGCTTGATTCAGAACGCCTCGAACCTCAGTTGGGTTAACAGGATCACTGTAGGACAGTTCCACCAGCGTGCCCCCGGTGAAATCAATACCAAAGTTAAGTCCTCGCACTCCAAGCGATACGATACTGGTCAGGATCAGCACGAAAGAGAAGATCAGGGCAAGCTGGCGCTTACCCAAGAAATCGACCTGCGTTACTTTCTTAAATATTTCCATGATCAGGAGCGATTAAATCGCGAGCGACTTGACGCGTTTACCGCCGTAGAAGAAATTGATCAGCGCGCGGGTCACCAGAATGGCCGTAAACATGGACGTAATAATTCCAATACTGAGGGTCACCGCGAAACCCTTAATCGGTCCGGTTCCAAAGTTAAAGAGCACGATGGCCGCGATGAGCGTGGTCACGTTGGCATCTATGATGGTAGAGAATGCTCGTTCATAGCCGGTAAATATGCTGGCCTGAGGCGTACTGCCATTTCGAATCTCCTCACGTATCCGCTCAAATATCAGCACGTTGGCATCTACCGCCATGCCGACCGTCAGAACGATACCCGCTACGCCCGGCAAGGTTAAGGTCGCCTGAAGAAGTGAGAGCACAGCCACGATCAGAACAAGGTTGAGGGCGAGCGCAAGATTGGCGACCAGCCCAAAGAACCGGTAGTAAAAAGCCATAAACACGAGCACCAACACAAACCCGATCACTACCGAACGGAAGCCCTCTGAAATATTGGCCTGTCCCAGGCTCGGCCCTACCGTACGCTCCTCAATGATCTCCACGGGGGCAGCGAGAGAGCCCGCCCGTAACATCAGCGCGAGATCTCGGGCCTCGATCACGCTATCCAGACCCTCGATCTGAAAACGCTTGCCTAACTGATCGCGGATCACGGGCGCCGTGATGACCTCCTCGATTCTCTGTTTTGTTCTTGTTACCTGACCCTTTGCATCGCGCAGCGCCTGACCCTGTGCATCGGTCTGGATCACTGAGCGATTCTCGATATATAGAACCGCCATGCGTTTACCGATATTTTTACCGGTGATGTTCTGATTGATCCGGGCGCCGATGGCGTCAAGGGTAATGCTTACGATCGGACCGCCGCTCTGCGTGTCGATGCTGGCCGCGGCATCAACAATATTCTCACCAGAGTAAATCACACGCTTCTCAAGCAGAATCGGTCGGTCATCCCGGAAGCGATATATTTTTGATCCGGTCGGCACTTTCCCGCCCAACGCCGCTTCCAGACTATGCTCCTCGTCGACCATCATCATCTCGAGCGTCGCGGTGCGGCCTAAAATTCGTTTTGCGCGGGCGGTATCCTGCACTCCAGGCAACTGCACCACGATTCGCCGGTCACCTTGCTGCTGAACCACAGGCTCGGCTACGCCGAGTTCATCGACCCGATTTCTCAGCGCCGTAATATTTTGCTCAAGGGCAAATTTGAACAACGCATCCAGTTCGGCTTGAGCAAGCGCAAGCCGAATATCAACGGTGGATCCCTCTCCGGAAGGGCGAACCTCCAATCCGGGAATCTCCTTGCCAATCACCTTAAGCGCGGCGTCGCGCTCCGCGGACTCGCGAAGCGTTATCCCAATCAGTCCGTTGGCATCACGACTGATTTCCCGGTAACGAATCTTGGCCTCTCGCAAGGTCGTACGTAGGTCAGATACGTAGCGATCCTCTGCCCGGCTTTGGGCCGAGGCCATATCGACCTCCAGGAGAAAGTGCACGCCACCGCGAAGATCGAGACCAAGATACATAGGAACCGCACCGGCCTGAGCCAACCACTGAGGTGCGGCCGGGATCAGGGTCAGCGCTATCGTGTAGCCTGATCCTAGCCTTAGCTCGAGACTATCGCGGGCCTGAAGCTGTGCATCCGTTGAAGGGAACCGAACCCGAATACCCTGCTCATCAAGGGTCAGCGCGTCGTACTTGATTTTCGACTCGTCGAGCACCCGCTGAATCTCTGCCAACTGCTCTGTGCCCAGTTCACCACCACGGGCTCCCCGCAACTGGATACCGGGACTATCACCAAATAGATTGGGCAGCGCATAGAGCGCGCCCGGCAGAATGACCGCCGCTATGATCAGCCATTTCCACCAGGGCGTGTGGTTACGCATTGATTTAGTACGTTCCTTTGGGCATGACCTGGGCGATGGCCTGACGTTGAATTCGCACATTCAGGCCGCTGGCAATTTCGACCGTTACGAAATTGTCGTCAACATCCGTGACCTTCCCGAGGAGGCCGCCATTGGTCACGATTTCTTCGCCTTTTTTTAGCGCCGCGACCATTTCTTTGTGCTGCTTGGCACGCTTTTGCTGTGGACGAATGAGCAGGAAATAAAAGAGAACGAAAATAACCACCAGAGGCAGCAAGCTGAATAAACTGCCTCCAGCCTCACCGCCGGCCTGCGCCCACGCGTCGGAAATAAGAAAACTCATCATCGATCCTTTTTAAGAGGCATGAAAGGCGCAAGATTATACGCTATCGTGGTTTTCCCCACGGAATTTCCGCATAAAGTCGTCAGCAAAATCGGCAAATCGATTGGCCTCAATGGCCTCGCGAATATCCCTCATCAGAGTCTGGAAAAAGGTGAGGTTATGAAGGGTACATAAGCGTGGCCCAAGCAGCTCCCCTGTCACGTACAAGTGCCGAAGGTACGCTTTCGAAAAGCTGGTACAGGCAGCACAGCCGCAGTCCGCGTCCACCGGCCCTGTATCCATTCGATTGACGGCATTTTTAAGCCGAACCACTCCCGATCGGGTGTACAGCCACCCGTTGCGGGCGTTTCGTGTGGGTAGGACACAATCAAACATATCGATCCCCGCACCCACTCCCATGATTAGATCCTCCGGCTTGCCAACACCCATCAGATAGCGTGGGTGATGTGTCGGCATAGCCGGCCCTACCTCTTCCAGAACCCGCTTCATGTCTTCTTTAGGCTCGCCCACCGACAAGCCTCCCAGCGCGTAGCCCTCGAACCCTATATCTACCAAAGCCTGAAGGGATTCGAGGCGTAAATCCGTGTACATGCCGCCCTGCGCGATCCCAAACAGGGATTGCGCCGCACCCAGCGAGATATCACGACAACGGCGGGCCCAGCGCATCGAACGACGCATGGACTGTGCTGCCTCGTCCTTCGTTGCGGGATATGCCGTGCACTCATCAAAGCACATCACGATATCTGAGCCCAGCACTTTCTGCACGGCCATCGATCGTTCAGGATCAAGAAAAACGCTAGAGCCGTCGATGGGCGATTTGAATCGCACGCCGCTCTCATCAATATCCTTCTTCCTTGCCAGACTCCAGACTTGAAACCCTCCCGAATCCGTTAGGATGGGTCCTGACCAACCCATAAAGTCATGTAGGTCACCATGCGCAGCGATCACATCCGTACCGGGACGCAGCATCAGATGGAACGTGTTACCCAGCAAAATCTGGGAGCCCGTGCCACTTACTTCTTGCGGACTGACCGATCGAACGGAAGCCAGCGTCCCGACCGGCATAAACGCGGGGGTATCCACCTGACCCCGATCGAATGTCAGCACACCGCGTCTAGCGTGTCCCTCGACACGTGTGATTTTGAACTTCATCAGGCCGTCCGGGACTCCAGCAGCATGGCATCGCCGTAACTGAAAAAGCGGTAGCGGGTTGCCACGCCGTGGCGATACACATCGCGGATGCGCTCAGCGCCGGCAAACGAGCTGACGAGAACCATCAACGTTGATCGCGGCAAATGAAAATTCGTGATCATCATATCGACCACATTAAATTGAAAGCCAGGCTTTATAAACAACGAAGTCTCCCCTTCCTGAGGTTCAAGCGTACCGTGCCGAGCGGCAGACTCCAGAGAGCGAACCACGGTCGTACCAACGGCCACAACCCGACCACCGCGTGCGCGCACCTCGTTAACCGCCTCGACCGTCTCCGGACTCACCCAATATCGCTCGGCGTGCATTTGATGGGCTGCGAGGTCGTCTGACTTTAACGGTTGGAAGGTTCCGGCCCCCACATGCAGGGTTACTCTGGCAATTTGAACGCCCTTCGCCTTGAGGCGCTCGAGGTGTTGCTCATCAAAATGCAATCCAGCTGTTGGGGCGGCAACGGCTCCCGACGCCTGGGCAAATACCGTCTGGTAGCGCGTGGCATCTTTCTCACTCGGCGCTCGGGTAATGTAGGGCGGCAATGGAATTTGCCCCTCGGCATGCAGCAAGTCGATAAAAGACCCTCCGTCGACACGAATCACCCTGAAAAAGGCATCCTCGCGACCCAAGACCTTCAGGGCAATTCCTTTTGCAGTCTCGAGCACCGTTCCAACTCGCGGGGTCTTGCTGGTGCGCAACTGCACCAGGGCTTCTGGACCAGAGAGGAACCTCTCCAGCATCAGCTCGAATCGGCCACCGGTCACCGCTTTCTGCCCGTAGAGGCGAGCCGGAACCACTTTGGTGTCGTTGACAACCAAAAGATCACCCGGGCGAAGACGATCCCCCAGTCTGGAAAATACACTGTCGATCAGCGGGCTGGGGGATTCGGGGACGATTAAAAGACGGCTACCGCCTCGCTCCGTCGTTGGAGTTTGAGCGATTAATTCTTCCGGTAGATCGTAGTCGTAGTCGCTGGCCAAAAACATAACAATCTGTTCAAAATCTCGTCCGGGAGAACGAAGAATCAGTAAAAAGCGGGCAGGATTTTATCGGGTTTTGTCCGACACCCGCTATTACCGCATAGTTACTCTGAATAGATACGCGACAGGATCCAACACAAACCCCTCCCCCGCCAGCACCACGGAGTTTTCCGCCCAGACGTTATAGACATGTCAGAAATGGTTTAAAAAATCCTTTGGCTCTTCGGCAGTCGTCAGGCGATATCCATACCGCTGGTCAACCCCGCCGCCCAATGGGCGGCCCGCTAGCGCCGAAGAGTAAGGGCCTCTGACTTTCCTGCAGACGCCGAGCCAAAAGGTGATGCCGGTACGCCCGAGCTCCTCCTAAATAGTGCTCCTTTAGACGCAGCGAATATCGACAGCCAAGCCCAGGTCAAAAGCCCGATCTAGTCAGCAGTGAATGTAACCAGGGGACGTTAGCAAATCAGGTTGACAGCCGTTCAGTTGGTGGGCATACTGTTTGTATTACAAACCGGTTTGCTATTTAGGTTCAGCCATGGCATCTGAAGAACTTGATATTCGAAAGGCAATTGCGGACGTTGAACTGATTCGGCGGGTCCTGAATCAGGCGGAGAATCAGCCGGTCGAAGCGCCTCACGTTGATCTGCTGGGCGTCACGGTCACCGCGAATCTGGTGATTCAGACCGTGGCGGTCGCGCTGGCGGGCGCACTCCTGCTGACCGAAGCACTCGGACAGCGGTACCTATCGCGGCTGCTCGAACTTGGCGCCACCGCGCCGGACTTGAGGCTTTTGGGTGTTGCCCTGATCGCCGGGCTTCTTGTTGGGCTGGTCATTCTTTTGTATCTGGTTATCTGGCGAGCCGCTCGCAACAGTGGCGAGGATTTCAATCAATACCTCGTGCGCAACTTCCGCTATGCGCGGCTGCTTTCTTATCTTTCAGACCTCTTTATTAAATTTGTCGCCGTGAGTCTTTTGATCCTCGGCGGACATACGGCTTGGATCGGGCCACTTCTTCTTGTATTCACCGGGGACTACCTAATTCAGGGCCGCTTGTTTACCCTGTCTACGCGTGTCGCGATTGGCCTTGGCGCGTTTTGCATCGTTGCGGGATTGGTTCAGTTTTTCATGGGGGTGGTTAGCCTGCTTCCCGCCCTTGTGTTCTTCACGGCTATTGGGGCGGCCTCCATGGGGAGGCTGATCCGGATCAGAAAGGCAACTGATTAGCGTGTTTCGACTGAAGCAGCATGACCACGAACGATCTCCTCGAAGTTCATCCAGCGCTTTTCGACCGGGTTCGCCTGGCCATAATGGCCCATTTATCGGTGACCAAAAAACCTGTGGATTTCAATACGCTTCTCGCCGAACTTGAACTGACGCGAGGCAATCTGTCTACGCATGTGAGGCGACTGGAAGAAGATGGACTGGTGCGTATCGACAAGACCTTTGTAGATCGAAAAACGAGAACGACGTACGCCTGTACGGCTCGAGGGAAAAAAGAAATCAGTCAATATTTGACAGCTATTGAGGCATTACTCAGATCCTCGCTATGAACAACAGAAAAACTCAAATACCTCAGGGGTGGGTTAGCGGTGTACGGTGGCATCGATAAGGCGGGGGCAACCCCTGAGGCACTCCTCCAGTGCCTCCGCCTAACCACCGGATGAACGGGAAAGTCTTAAGCGGTGTGCGGCGGCATCGTTACGATGGAAGACCTTTTCTTAAATCTCCTCTCCTCACCTTCCATCGAACCGCCGCTTCTTTTAGAACAGCCCCAGGGATCACCCTGGGGCGCTTTTGCATCTTAGCCTCTAGCTGGGTGGCTTATAGGCGTCAAACACAGCCTTGGCTTTCTTCATGCCCTCGACCGCGGTTGGCATATCCAGAAGACGCGTCGTTTTCCCACCGACGATAGCGCCTGCCGCGGACACCGCCAGCGCGACCCCTGCCATGGACGCATCGTCAGGCATATCCGCGATAACCACCAGGTCATCTCCGCCAAACGCCATCCAGGCACCCACCATGGTTCCCCCGTTTGCCTCGATCGCCGCTTTCGCCGCACCCGTACGATCCTGGGGGTTGCTAACCAAAGCCTTTATCGCCTCCGGCGAATAAGAGGCTTGATACATGTAATGTGGCATTTTTCTCTCCTTTAGTCTGATTTAGTCATGAGCCCAACGAAGAACCCGGACCGATATTAACCCCATAGCCAACCTCGTCGTTTCGGGTCTGATATTTGGACTATCGACTATCCGTGGCTGCCCGAAACCGTTAATCTATCCACGGCCTCATCACCTCGAGATTTGCTTTCTTGTCTCACACAGCACTCCAGCAGGACGTTGATTTCATCATCGTGGGTGCAGGCTCGGCGGGATGCGTTCTTGCCAACCACCTAAGCGCTAATGGTCGATATCAGGTTGCCCTGATAGAAGCGGGTCCATCGGATAACCGGTTCTGGATCAAGACACCTATCGGATACGGAATTACCTACACCGACCCCTCCATTAACTGGTGCTACACCGCCGAAAGTGCGCCCGCGTTGGGCGGTCGCGAGGAGTTCTGGCCGAGAGGCAAGGTGATCGGCGGCTCCAGTTCCATCAACGCACTTGTCTACCACCGTGGACAGCCCCGTGATTACGATGATTGGGCAACGCACACGGATTCGAGCTGGTCATATGCCGCAGTTCAGCAAACGTTTGACCGCTTCGAGCGCTTGGTATCAGGCCACCACGCGGATCGACTGCAAAGCGCCGCACTCGACGAACCACGGCTCAGCGTGTTTGACGCGTCGGCCGATTACCACCCTCTTAAATCTGCGTTCGCTTCAGCCTTTTCTGAGCTTGCCTTGTCTCACGTGCCGTTCCCCATTCTCGAGGGCGAAGGCCTGGGCCCTTATTGGATTACGACAAAAGATGGCCGACGGTGTTCGTCAGCCGTTGCTTTTCTACATCCAGCTATGGACCGGAAAAATCTGCAGGTGATGACTGAATCGCACGTGAAGCAGATCAACTTCGAGGGTCGCCGAGCCGTCGGTGTAAGCTATGTGAGGGCCGGCAAGACAATAACCCTGCGCGCTCGTCGCGAAGTTATTCTCTCGGCTGGCGCAGTCAATTCGCCCCAATTATTGGAAGTGTCCGGCGTTGGATCTGCTCGCCTGCTGCAAGGCCTTGATGTGCCCGTCATTTTGGATCAGCCCCATGTCGGCGAGCACCTGCAGGATCATCTAGGGATCAACTACTACTATCGCGCCAATCGACCGACCTTAAACAACACGCTGGGCAGCTGGCCGGGACGAATCCTTGCGGGCATTCGGTATCTCGCTACGCGCTCGGGCCCCCTCGCGCTGAGCGTTAATCAAATCGGGGGGCTCACCCGCTCAAGTCCAAGCGCGCCGCTTATCGATACCCAGATCTACTGTAATCCGGTGAGCTACGAACCTTTGCCCGGGAATGAAAGAAAACTGACTCAGCCCCATCGCTATCCCGGTTTTATTCTCAGCTTTAACCCGTGTCGCCCGACCAGTGAGGGCTCAATTCATATCACCTCAAACGATCCCGCTCAGGCGCCGCGGATTATTACGAATTACCTTTCAAACCAAAACGATCTTGATGAAGTGATCGCCATGGCGCGATTGATTGGCAGAATGCAGGAGACCCAAGCTATTAAGGCAATTCTCTCCGCTCCACCTGATCTCAACCTGTCAACCATGACAGATGAGGAACTGCTCTTGGATTTTCGTGAGCGGTCGGGGACGGTTTACCATCCATGCGGAACTTGCCGCATGGGCAACGACGCAGCGACATCAGTCGTTGATACGGATTTAAGGGTTCACGGCGTCGACGGCTTGCGTGTTGTTGATGCGTCGGTATTCCCCAACATCACGTCTGCTAACACCAACGCGCCAACAATCATGGTCGCCCACGAAGCGGCTAGACGCATCCTCAAAAGCAAGGGTTCGATTGGGAGTAGCTAATCACTGACCGAATCAGGCGACCTTTACCGTAAAGCTTCCTAGTCTTTCGATTGAACCTACCATAACATCGCCACGCTGGATCGGCCCTACCCCGGCCGGCGTGCCCGACATGATTAAATCACCCGTAGCGATATCGTAAAAGCGCGAAAGATAAGAAATCATCTCAGGCACTTTCCAGACCATCTGATTTAGATCGCCCTCCTGGCGAATCTCACCATTCACCTCCAGAGCGATTCGCCCCTGATTCAGGTGGCCAAGTTCGCTGACGGGCACCAACGCACTCATAGGCGCCGATCGTTCAAACGCCTTGCCAATCTCCCATGGCCGGCCGGTCTTCTTGGCCTGCCCCTGAAGATCACGTCTTGTCATATCAAGGCCCAATCCATAGCCATAGACGTGATCGAGAGCGCTTGCTTCAGCAATATCGGCTCCGCCCGATTTAAGCGCCACGACCATTTCCATTTCAAAATGCACGTCACTGGAGTGCTTTGGATAGGGAAACTCACCACTGATATCAACGTTCTGCGAATTTTTCTGGAAGAAAAACGGCGGCTCCTTATCCGGGTCACCACCCATCTCGATGGCGTGATCTGCGTAATTTCGGCCAATGCAATAAATGCGTCGCACCGGGAACAATTTATCCGTGCCGCGCACCGGTAACGTGACCTGGGCCGCGGGTTCTAATACATATCGGGTCATCTGCAATCCTTTGATACTGAGCCCCATAAAGATCGGGCGTATTTTACCTGCTCGAATTAGAAGGGTCAGTCTTATGGATAGATCTGCCCTTGCCCTATCGCCTCGGTTTTAAGGTTGAAAAATTTGCGAATCAGACAGTTACGCGTAACCTGTCGATTCTGGGGCGATCGGTTATATTGGCCGCCCTTTTCTCTCGGTCAAATCGGATATCCCATGAGCGAACCAACAAAAATCCATAAGGTTGCAGTCATTGCAGGGGACGGAATTGGAAAAGAGGTTATGCCTGGCGGTGTGCAGGCCGTTCAGGCCGCAGCGGACCGCTTCGGCATCGGCCTGGATCTTGTGCACTACGATTGGTCGTGTGACCAATATGATGTGATCGGCAAGTGGATGCCGGACGACTGGAAAGACCAGCTGGCTGACAAGGAGTGTCTCTTCTTCGGGGCCGTGGGCTGGCCCGAACGCGTTCTCGACCATATCTCGCTCTGGGACTCGCTGATCAAATTCAGACGAGAGTTCGATCAGTATGTGAATCTTCGCCCAGTCCGGCTGATGCCCGGTGTGCGCTCACCCCTCGCTGGACGAGAGCCTGGCGACATCGACTATTTTGTGGTTCGTGAAAACACAGAGGGCGAGTACTCCTCTCTTGGTGGACGCCTGTTCGAAGGCACCGATCGCGAGATGGCGCAGCAGGTCTCAACTTTCACCCGACATGGCACCGATCGGATCATGCGGTTTGCGTTCGATCTCGCCATGAAACGAAAGAAAAATCTCGTGTCCGCAACTAAGTCGAACGGGATCTCTATTACTATGCCCTATTGGGACGAGCGTTTTGCTGCTGTCGGTAAGGACTACCCTGAGGTCAAGCGCTCTCAGTACCACATTGATGGCCTCACCATACAAGCGGTTTTGGATCCTGGCCGCTTTGACGTGATTGTTGCCTCTAATCTGTTTGGCGACATCCTCTCCGATCTTGGGCCCGCCACCACCGGAACCATTGGCATCGCACCCTCAGCTAACTTGAACCCAGAGCGCCGGTTCCCTTCCCTCTTTGAACCGGTTCACGGGTCAGCGCCCGATATTTTCGGCAAAGGCATCGCCAATCCCATTGGCCAAATCTGGTCCGGCGCCATGATGCTCGACTTTCTTGGCAACGGGGATGAGGCCTATCGAGCGGCCCACGATGCGATCATGGCGGCCATCGAACATGCATTGAAGAACGGGCCCCACACTCCAGACCTTGGAGGTCAAGCCAGTACCTCCGAGGTAGCAGATGCCATTTCCTCAAGGATCCACGCGAGTCCGGTTTAAGACCCGACGCTTAACTGGGCAATCCAATCTAATCCCACTAGAATCTGG
>Ga0255760_10000767_pt1 | contig 31428 bp, 22 predicted proteins | sample 071ome_25_FD_179960 | JGI IMG/M metagenome (GOLD analysis project Ga0255760, IMG submission 179960) | Coastal salt marsh microbial communities from the Groves Creek Marsh, Skidaway Island, Georgia - 071410BT metaG (version 2) | ecosystem: Environmental > Aquatic > Marine > Intertidal zone >...
AGCAGACGAAATTCAGGTGATGAGCGCGGGAACAGGGATCTACCACAGCGAATACAACAAAAACAAAGACCAATCGGTAAGCTTACTTCAAATTTGGATCTTTCCAAAAACACAGAATGTAACTCCACGCTATGATCAAAAAAACATCAAAGACCTAAAAAAAGCCAACACACTTTATGCCGTTGTGGGGCCAGATTCAGAAGAAGCTGCTTTATGGATTCATCAAGACGCTTGGTTTCACTTAGGTGAATTTGATCGCGCTTTAAAGACAGACTACACTGTCAAAAAAAAAGGAAATGGAGTCTATGTCTTTCTTATTGAAGGTGCGGCTGAAGTGGCCGGTCATAAACTGGAAAAAAGAGATGCAATTGGAATATGGGAAACCGATCAATTTGTTTTGAATGTTACTCCCGATACTAGAGTATTAACTATAGAGGTTCCCCTAAACGAATAAAACGCATGCATTTAAGTGCTCAAGAACTACTGGAGAAAATTCAAAAAGACCTGAATGAAGGCAATTACAAAGACAGTGTACATAAAATCAAGCTACTCACTGCCAAGGAAGTTGTTGAAAAGATTTTGAATTCCTGAAATGACGCTTTTTGTCACTTAAAAAAGGGGCTAGCGGTAATAACGAACGTAATCAATTTCCAAAGTGTCTTGCTCAAAAGAATTGGGAATATTGCCCCCAAGGGTACCTCCCATGGCCAAGTTTAATAATAAATAATGCGGGTTGTCAAACAGCCCCACACTACCAATAGCAAGCTCTGAAAGTACATTTCCATCCACGTATAACGTAATCTTCGATGCAGACCATACCATAGAATAAATATGAAAGTCCTCAGTAACATCAGAGATTTTTAAATTGGCAGTAGTTTTAGTTAAACCGTAAGAGGCATTTTGATTGGAACCCCTGTCTAGCCAATGAAATGTTCCTAACAGTTCTTCTTTGTTTCCTCCTCTTTGTTCTACAATGTCAATTTCACCACATTCTGGCCATCCTACATTTCCGAATTCGGTTCCAAAATAATTTCCTTTTTCACCGATATTTGATCCCAGAGTCCATATTGCAGGCCATGTCCCTTCAGAAGCAGGGAGTTTTGCACGGACATCAATCCTTCCGTATTGAAAATCAAACTTGGAATTTAATCGTGCAGAGGTATAGGCTTTTTGGCTTCCTTGATAGCTGTAATTCTCCCTTTTTGCGACGATTTTTAAGGTTCCATTACTTACAAAAGAATTGTCGAGACGAGCAGTATAGTGCTGCTTCTCGTTGTTGGCCCATCCTCCGCCAAAAATGGGGATGATCTGGTGGTGCCATTTTTCCTCTGCGGGGCTTCCTTCATAATTGAACTCATCGCTCCACGCCAATTCAAAACCGCTGTAAACCGTGGCTTCCTCAGAGGTGTCGATAAGAGAAGGGTCAATCGCATCCGTACCTTCTCCCGGAGCATTTACAATTTCAATTTCTATGGTTTTATAACTGTAATTGCTTAATTCCTCATCAAAAAAACTCCAAACACCCAAGGTGTAACTTCCCTTAATTTGGTATGAATAACTGATTACACCCGATATGTTCTCAAAAACAGCATCTGGACCAAACGAAAATCGATAAAGGACCGCTTTAGAGGCTGAAGCTTTAACTTCTACCAAGCCTTCTTCACCATAAGTCAAATTTACCGTCAATTCTCCCATTTCATCCTTAGTACAAGATAATACCAATAAAATCAAAAGGAGTGAAAACGCTTTGAATGGATTTGATCGCATGTTTTAAATTTAAAAAAACCATCCCAAAGTTATGGGATGGTTTTTAAATAGCTTGTTTCTTTTATTATTATTGTTCGCTGTGATAAGCAGTGATGACAATATCTGTAAGCGTTACTTCAGCATCACGAGTAACGAGATACAACAAATGAGAAGCGTAAGTATTGTCTGCATCCTGAGCAGGAATCGCGACCGTATAGGTTGTCTCATCCGTTCCAGAAACAGTCACATTAGCCGTAGAGAAACTCGGCTCCGTATCTGCGGCACCGTTTCCTGTGGCGTCATAGGCCAAACGCTCAAACTTGAAGTTCAAATCAACATCCGTTCCTACGGTAGTTCCTTTAAAGGTGATTTTTCCTCCGTAAGGGAAAGAAACTGTTGCCGGTGATAATTCTGCGAATCCTGCCCAAGCTTCGGCAGAAGATGGGAAGTTGAACTTGTTATCAGAAACAGATGCTCCTCCAAATGCGCCTCCGTAGGTGTTTGAGTAGTTGTCTCCTGAATCGGAATACGCAGTAATTACGATATCTGTAAGCGTTACTTCGGCATCACGAGTAACGAGATACAACAAATGAGAAGCGTAAGTATTGTCTGCGTCCTGAGCAGGTATCGCGACCGTATAGGTTGTCTCATCCGTTCCAGAAACAGTCACATTAGCCGTAGAGAAGCTCGGCTCCGTATCTGCGGCACCGTTTCCTGTGGCGTCATAGGCCAAACGCTCAAACTTGAAGTTCAAATCAACATCTGTCCCAGCTGTTGTCCCTTTAAAGGTGATTTTTCCTCCGTTAGGGAAAGAAAGTGTAGCCGGTGACAATTCTGCGAATCCTGCCCAAGCTTCGGCAGAAGATGGGAAGTTGAACTTGTTATCAGAAACCGATGCGCCTCCAAATGCGCCCCCGTAAGTATTGGAGTAGTTGTCTCCAGAACCAGAACCTCCTCCATAGAAGAAGATATTGTCAAAATATACCGTTCCTGTTCCTTCGACTTTAAGCTGGAATACTTGAGAGAGATCCACTACGTCTGCAAAGTGGGTGAGATCGATTATCGCTCTGTTCCATTGTCCTAGATTTGTGAGATCGAGTTCGTACGCTTTTTCATCTGCTGCTTCGTCAGCATCATCACCATCAGGACTGATTAAGAAAAACTTAAGTGTTGCTGCATCTCCTGTAAAGTAATCTATATTCAATCTTGTCTTTGAGGACACATCAATAGCGGTTTCAAAGGTAGTCCCTTGGTAATTTAAGTTTTCATATTTTAAGACCGTATTCCCAGCGATTACCTCTTCTGTAACAACCGTGTTTTGTCCCCAATTTGGGTTTAAATTAATCCCTTCAACCGCAGTATAGGCATCACTAAAAATGGAAATTACTTCTTCTGCAGCATAGGTTGGTGCGTCTGGAGCAGTTGTTGGTGCTGCTGCTGCAATGACTTCTACCGGTGTCGCAAAATTAAAATTATCAATATAATAACTCACCTCTGCATCGTTAGTTAAACCGTATCCTAAGATCATAGTGATGGTGTTGTAAAAACCATCGCGACCGTCTTTATCTGGAATGTTAAACACCAAAGTCTCCCATCCAGTTCCTGTGGTTTCAGCAAATAAATCTCCGGTTGATTTTTTACCTTCTGTTCCATTAGCCAATTCGTCTTCTAGTTTTAACAGGACAACGTGATCCGGCCCTGGAGAGAAAAATTGGACTGAAATCGCTTCTTCTCCAGCAGGGAAGTTTATTTTTTCTTCTAGCATAAAATAAAACCCTGCCCAAGATTCTACTCCAACAGGCTCGGTTACTTTAACAACGCGTTCAGAGTTGTTTACTTCACTATCTGGATCTGGGTTTTCAGAATAGCCTACTGTGATTTGAGTGTCACCTACACTTCCAAAGAAGCCCCAATTTCCTGCTGATCTGTCTGCCGGCTGAGCGTTTTCAAGATCAAAACTTGGGCCATACTCTTCAAAAGTTATTGGCTCTTCGTTTAAATTTGGGTCAATCCCTTGTACAAAGTCAGACCCTGAATTGTTGTTTCCAGAGTTATCACTCCCTGAGTCATCCGGTTTCGAAGGTTCTTCCGGTTCTTCGACGTTGATAATCGGTGGCTCTTCCACTTCTTTTTCACAAGACAGAGTCAGTGCGAGAAAAGAAAACATCAAAATTAAATAGTGATTGTATTTCATAGTTTAGTATTTAATTGGTTGGTTTATTTATTGCAAATTATTTTTTAAAGTACCCTTCGTTTTGTGGATAACTGGATCCTAATAAGTCCAATACGCCTTGCGGAATAGGAAGGTTCACCATATGTGGTTGATACACTTCTTTTGGATTTACATGGTTCCGAGCATAATAGCTGTTCAATAGATCCGAATTCATATGGTCCATGAGATAGTCAAACAAAAGACCTCTTCGTTTCAGGCTATACCATCGTTGCCCTTCAAAGGCAAGTTCTCGTGCTCTTTCTTCTAGTATCCTTTCTAATGAGGGCGTTGCTATGGGCTGGACGCCGGCACGCTCACGAACTGCATTGAGGTAGGTTCTCGCTTTAGCGGTGTTTCCACTTTCAAGATGTGCCTCAGCACCTATTAAATAGGTTTCAGCCAGTCTGTAGACCATGATGTTTTTAAAATGCATTCTGTCCGTTGGATCTACACTGTCATCAAAAAATTTGATGACTCCTGGACTTTGTCTTTTGAAGTACATAAAAAAGTCATCCCCATCTGCCACATTTTTGTAAAGATCAAGAGGGTCTCCAATGTTTTTATTCGTAGGTAGGGTTTTTTCATCGTTGTAGAGGTATTCAAAAATGTAATAATTCCCAATACGTTGGTCATTTGCATTCTCGTTTAAGAGCGCCACAGCATAGGGATTTAATGTAATAAAACCAAAGCCATCTCCTCCATTCTCAATAGATTGAACTAAGCCCGGTACGGCAGCGTAATGCGCCACGGTCTGCCAGTTCAATTGATGCCAAGCTCCTCCGCCGATGGCATTTTTCTTAAAATTGACCGCAAAGAGAGTCTCGCTGTGCTGAAGGTCGCCTTGAAACACTTGATTTACAGGAACCAAACTATGGGGGCTGTTTGCTAGGATATCATCAACGATTTCTGCAGCCTTTGCATAATTTTGATCCCACATCTCAACCTTAGCTCTTACGTGGTCTACCGCTGCTTTGGTCCATCTTCCAAATTCCATCGTGGAATAAGACAGATTTTCACTTGCAAAATCTAGGTCCTCACGAATCAGTGTAAAAATCTCTTCTTTTGAAGAGTTGCTTTGAGGTCGTTCAAAAGCAGTATCGGGTGTTGTGGGCTCTGTTTTGATGTAAATGTTTTTAAACAGTCTGTACAGAGTAAAATAAGCATGAGCTCTGAATGTTTTTGCCTCGGAGAGATTTCTTTTTAAAGTGGGGTCTGTATTTCCTTCTGCGAGCAGCAATTCCCCTCCAGAGATGATGTTATTTGTGATGTCTATGATTCTGTAGTTGTGCCCCCAAAAATAGCCATAGGCGGCCTCTGTTCCGTAGTCATCATCAATCCCACAGCCCCAAAAACAATTGCTGAAAAGAGATATCTCTCCATCCACTCCGGCAGAAAGGTCACTTTTCGCTTGAAGAATAAGTGGAATTGCTCCGTTGAACCAGTCCCGTTGATACGGTTCTCGATTTAACGCGTAAAGTCCCACTACAGCATTCGCAATTCCCTGAGGACTGGAGTAGAGAAATTCAACAGAATTATTAGCCAGTAATTCGTCTTTTAAAAAATCTTCTTGGTAGCAGGAAGTAATTGATCCTAAAAGTAATATCAAAAAGAAGTATTTTGTTTTTTTCATGACAATGCTTTTAAAACGTTAGTTTAATTCCTAAGGTCATATTCAATGTTTCGGGGAAGACTCCTGCTACTAAATCCTGCTCCGGAGAATAGGATAAGAAATCTGTAAAGGTCAATAAATTGGTTCCTGTGAAATACACTCTCCCCGATTTGGTTTTGAGCAACTGGTTTAATTCCTCTCCAAAATTGTAGCCCACAGTTAGCGTTCTCAAGCGCTGGTAAGAAGCGTCTTGAGCAGCAAAAGAATTGAGATATTTAAGCCAAGCTGCGTTGGCGTTAGCCATAGGCCATTGCGTAGAGGGAGACTCTGGGGTGTAATACGGAACAACTGGACCGTTAAAGGAGGCTTTCCAAAATTCCCCATTCGCAAGGATGGAGTTTACTTGAGTTACTCCTTGAACAAAGTACCAATCCATAAATAAATCAAAGTTTTTGAATCGGAGCGATGCGTTTATAGAACCGTACCAGTCTGGATCTGCATTGATAAAAATATTGTCCTTTATGTCTAATATTCCATCCTTATTTTGATCAATAACCCGGATATGTCCAGGTTTAGCACCGACTCTGGGGGTAATTGGACTTCCTTCTAAAAAGTCAGCTTCTTGATAAATTCCTCCGTATTCGGGCATCCACAGGCTGTTAATAGATTGACCTATCGAGAGTCTTCTGCCAGAAGTATCCGTGATGTCGATGAAATATTCTTGTCCCGTTTGAGGATCTATTTGGGTTTCTCCCGTGAGAGATATGATCTCGTTTTTGTTCGTCGACCAAATCAAGCCCAAATCAAAGCCAAAATCTGGGGTACTGATTAGTGAATTGTTCAAGGTAAATTCTATCCCTGTGTTTTGTAGTTCACCCACATTAAATCGAGTCACAGTATAGCCTGAAGAAGAGGCCAACTGGCGATCTAAGAGTAGGTCTGTGGTGTTGGATTGATAGTATTCTACCGTTCCCCGGATACGATTTGTGAACAGACCAAAATCTACCCCTGCGTTTAGTGTCGTTGTTGTTTCCCACTGTAAATTTGGATTTCTCAATCGAGAGGAGGCTGATGAGCCACTGACCGTAAGGTCACCAAAAGTATACGGATTGTAATCTGCAACTCCTAAAGACTCCAAAGGATTGATCCCTTGGTTCCCAGTAGCACCATAACTCAATCGCACCTTCAATTGATCAATATTATCTAAATCTAAATCTTGGTCCAGTTTGTAGGCAGCAGAAAGTGCTGGAAACCAACCCCATTTATTGTTTTCTGAAAAGACTGATGCTCCATCAGCTCGAGTGGTCATTTCTAATAAATATTTGTCTTTAAAAGAATAACGAACTCTTCCCATGAAGGAAAGCACCCTACGCCTCCATACGTCTCTACTGTTGTTGAGCAGTTTTGATGCGAGACCATTGTAGCCTAAAGCATCGTTGACAAAATCCGATTTATCCAATTGGTTGTATTTGAAATTCTGTTCGTCGAAGGAATGAACCCCTGTAAAATCCAATTTGTGCTGTTCTAGATCCAGTACTTGGTAATTTAGAATGTGCTCGACAAGTAATTGTTTGTATTGGGTATCAATCAAAACGCCAATTCCATTGTTTCCTTCATCACCAGCGGAATGTAAAGACGACCGGTATGTCCCCTGATCCGTATTTCTGTTTCTAAAGAATGTTTTTAGGGAGTAGGTGAGCTGAGGCAACAGGTCGTAATTGAATCTTAAGCTGAGGTCCGTTAAATTTGTTTCTGTTTCATCTACAGATTCCCTCTGATCCCATAAAGGATTGATGGCACCCGTATTTTCTGTTCCAAGAAAATATTTTACAAGATTCCCCGCGTCGTCGTAGGGCTTGGCAATAGGGCTTAAATTTGCGAGAAAAAGACCCCCTGTTTCCCTGTTTTGATTTGCGTTTTGAACGTTTATAATTCCATCCAAACTGAGCTTTTCTGTAAGTTGATGGCTGTAATTCAATTTAAACTGGAGCCGATCGAATCCTGAATTTGGGATGATCCCGTCTTGAGTAAAATAATTTAAACTAGAATACACAGTCGCCTTTTCAGAACCAGAGGAATAGCTTAATGAGTGACTGGTAAGTAAGGCATCATTGAGCGCCAGGTCTTCCCAGTCCACAATATTATTGTTGTTTATAAGATCCAATTCATATTCGTTCCACACAAATTTTAAAGGAGGCTTGTTCACTCCTAAGCGGGCGCGCCATGCATCCATCTTAAAATCAAAAAAGCCTTGACCGTCATAAATTTCAAAATTTCGTGTAAGGGTTTGAGAGGTAACGTAACCCGAATAGTTGAAAGAAGTATAACCTTTTCGAGCTTTTTTAGTGGTGACTAAAATGACTCCATTAGAAGCTCTTGCTCCGTAGATAGAAGTAGAAGCTGCATCTTTTAGTATTTCGATATTCGCAATGTCTTCTGGAGCTATATCGTTGAGACTGTCGTAGGGTAAACCATCGACAATGATCAAGGGATTGTTCCCTCCTGCTACAGAAACATTTCCGCGAATTACAATATTTGAATTTCCTCCAGGACGTGCATCGCCTAGGTTCACTTGAACACCAGCCGCTCTTCCTCTTAACAATTCTGAGACGTTGGTTGTTGGGTTTTGGGTTGCTTTGTCGACATTAACTGTTGCAACAGAACCCACAATATTACTTCTCTTTTGAGATCCATAACCCACTACCACAATCTCGTCCAATTCGTTGTCTGGAGTCAAACTTATGTTGAACTCCCCTTGATTTGCAACAGTAAACAAATAAGATTGATAGCCAATAGATCCAAAAGAAAGTCTCGCCCCTTTCTTAGTGTCTATTGAATAGTATCCATCAAAATCTGAGCTTACTCCTTGATTTGATCCCAAAACGAGAACGGTAGCACCTGGAATGGGTTGATTGGTTTCAGAATCAACAATAATACCACTGACAGTTACAGACTGCCCAAATGCAATCGCGTGAAAAATAAAAAAGAATAGGTAAAACGCTATTAGAAATTTTCTCTCTTTCATAAATCATCAACAATGTTGCAATTATAATTAATTTTTTTTAATTAGGGATAATTACTTTTCAATTCGAGGAAATATTGGAGTGTCTTTTAAATTTTTTTTACTTAATGGGGTCAAAATTTATCACTTTGTTTAAATAAGTCTGATAATTTAGAAAAAAATGTTTCACAACAGCAGGCAATTTCGAATCAATTGAAAAAATGACGTTCGTTTTGCTATCTTTAGATCCTTTGAATATCCCATATGGAATTAATCCCTAATGCAGGCTTCTCTATCGAAAACCTCTTCAGAGGAGCATTTGGAATGCTGGTCCTCTTGTTTATTGCTTACCTCATTAGTAACAACCGAAGGGCCATTTCCTGGAAAACGGTTGGTTTAGGTTTGCTGGTTCAAGTCGTAATTGCAATAGGAGTATTAAAAATTGACTGGGTTAAGCGCCTTTTTGAAACCATGGGAAACTTTTTCATCAAAGTATTGGAATATACAGGAGAGGGAACGAAAATGCTTTTGGGTGAATTTGGAAATACAGAAACTTATGGGTTTATATTCGTATTTCAAGCCTTGCCTGTCATTGTTTTCTTTTCTGCTTTGAGTTCCATCTTGTACTATTTTGGTGTCATTCAAAAAGTGGTTGGAATTTTGGCTTGGGGACTGACCAAACTTTTTAAAATTTCTGGAGCGGAAAGCCTCTCCGTGGCTGGAAATATTTTTTTAGGTCAAACAGAAGCGCCTTTGTTAATCAAAGCGTATTTGGAAAAAATGAACCGATCAGAAATTTTTCTCGTCATGGTTGGAGGAATGGCAACAGTAGCGGGGAGTGTATTGGGGGCCTATATCGGGTTTTTGGGCGGTAACGATCCTGTAGAACGTTTGGAATTTGCCAAAAGCCTGCTTGCTGCCTCTGTTATGGCGGCTCCTGGCGCTATTGTAATTGCAAAAATCATCTATCCACAAACGGAAGAGATTGTGACCGACATCAACATTTCTAATGATAAAATAGGTGCCAATCTGCTATCGGCTATTTCTATTGGAACAGGTGAAGGTATCAAAATGGCAGTGAATGTTGCCGCCATGCTTTTAGTTTTTATCGCTTTGATTGCAATGTTGAGTAACCTTTTTTCAGGCTTTGGTGATCTGCTGGGTATCAACAGTTGGATTGCTGCCAATACCGTTTACAATAGTTTTTCCATTGAATTTTTATTGGGCTACCTGTTTGCCCCCCTAATGTGGATTATCGGGGTCGCCAATGAGGACATTGCCTTAATGGGTCAACTCCTTGGAGTAAAGCTCGTCGCCAGCGAGTTTGTAGGGTACACCCAGTTAGTCGATTTGAAAAACGGAATGAGTACCATCCACTTCAGCTATCAAAAATCTGTTATTATGGCTACTTATATGTTGTGTGGTTTTGCAAATTTTGCTTCCATTGGAATACAAATTGGAGGCATAGGAATCATTGCGCCCAAAGCAAGAAAACTTCTTACTGAATTAGGATTTAAAGCCATGGTTGCAGGATCGCTGGTGTCATTGATGTCTGCCACCATAGCTGGAATTATTTTAGGCTAACTTCAAAGGACGTTTACGCGGATTTTCTTCCAAATTTTTACCAACAAGTAGCCTGAAACTAACGCGAGTCCTAGAAGAGGAAATGCCAAACTGTAATTCCCATAAATAAGATATCCCGTACTAAACATAATACTGTAAATCATTGCACAGCCCAGGAGCATTGCAAGAATTCCAGAAGGCACACTCCATTCAACTTCGTCTTTCTGAAGTTCTTCTCCCTCTTTTTCAGCAGCCGATACAACTTTTGCCCAGCCAGGTCCTCCGGGCTGTGTCTTTTTATAAAAGGACCGTAAAACATTCGCTTCTTCTGCCGGAGTAATAAAAGTAACCAATAGCCATATACTTGTAGTTACAGCAACTACAAAGGGAAATTCTGCCCAGCCTGGAAGCAGCCCTTCAGATCCAAACAGCATACTTTTTATACTTGGTACAGTAAGTACTAGAGAAATTATTCCAGAAGCGACCATTGCAGCAATCTCACTCCAAGCATTAATTCGCCACCAAAACCATCGTAGGATAAAGATCAGTCCCGTTCCCGCTCCAAAAACCAACAACAAATTAAACAACTGCATCGCGTTTTGCAACAACAACGCAAGTAGGGTGCTCAATACCATCAATAAAACAGTAGACAAACGACCTACAGCAACAAGTCTTTTTTGTGATGCTTGAGGATTGATTTGCGTTTGATAAAAGTCATAAACAATATATGAAGATCCCCAATTCAACTGAGTAGAAATCGTACTCATATAAGCTGAAATCAATGAGGCTAAAACAAGGCCCAGGAGTCCTGTTGGGAGCATGGTCAGCATCGCAGGATAGGCCAAATCATTCCCTAGCTTATCCGGAGTAATGTTGGGAAAAGCTTGTTGGATGCTTGCCAAATCAGGAAAAACAACTAGGGAGGCGAGCGCTACTAAAATCCAGGGCCATGGGCGTAAAGCATAATGCATGATGTTGAAGAAAAAAGTGGCTCCTATAGCGTGATTTTCATCTTTTGCGGCAAACATCCGCTGGGCGATATACCCTCCTCCTCCAGGTTCTGCGCCTGGATACCAAGAGCTCCACCACTGAACTGCTAATGGGATTATAAGTAAAGCGATTAAGGCTTCTTTATCTCCAAAATCGGGAAGAATGGAAATTTTATCAACGACATTTTCGTTTGCTAAAAGTGACTCCAAGCCCCCTACTTCGGGTAGATTCACCAAATAAACGGCTGCCCCTATGGCACCCCCCATTGCGACAAAAAACAGAATCATGTCTGTGTAAACAACTCCTTTAAAACCTCCTACGGCACTAAAAGTAACCGTGACCAACCCTGCCGTCAAAACCGTTTGCCACGGTTCTAGACCTAACATAATGCCTCCTATTTTAATGGCTGCTAGAGTGACCGCAGACATCGTGATTACATTGAATACGATTCCTAAATAAATCGCTCTGAATTTTCTTAAAAAACGCGCCGGCCTTCCTCCATAACGCAGTTCATAAAACTCCAAGTCGGTGCTTACATTAGACTTACGCCACAGCTTGGCATAGACAAAAACGGTCAACAGCCCTGTAATCAAAAAAGCCCACCATACCCAATTTCCTGAAACACCGTTTGTTCGTACAATATCCGCAACTAAGTTGGGTGTGTCAGTAGAAAAAGTGGTGGCTACCATTGAAAGCCCTAAAAGCCACCAGGGCATACTGCGGCCCGAGAGAAAGTATTCGTTGGCACTTTGTCCTGAGGATTTAGAAACATAAATCCCAATCCCAAGAGAGATTGCGAAAAACAAAAAAATAATCAGCCAGTCAAGAGTTGTTATTTGCATCGGTTTATTCAAATTGGTTGAAATAAAGATAAGAAAAAACACTTCTTAAGGTTTAAATAGTTGTTAAAACGCTTGAGTTTGAACTGATTTCCTACTAGGTTTGCTAAAAAATTGCGTGATAATGAAGTCTTTAGAGTATTCCTTGTTTTTTTTGTTCTTTCTCTTTTGGAGTCCAATCCAAGGGCAAAAGAAGACGGAGTTAACACCCCCTCCAAAGTTTATTGTTCCCACACCAAAGGAAAAAGGACCGAGTTTAATTCTTCCAAAAAAACCCAAATCCCTCCTTTCAGAGGATTTCTTCAGCCCAGAAATAAAATTTGAAGATCCTAAAAACGATATTGAAAATCCACGCTTGCTTTTTGGAGAAAACGAACAATTTTTAGACCCTGGTGAACGTTATGAAAACAGGTTAAACCGCAAGCCAGAGGAAGAAAAAAATCCAAACCAATTCAAAACAGATCAATATCTAGGGGACTTTAGAAATAACGGAAAATACGTCCAAATTGCTCTGCGCGATCACGAATCTCCAGACGGAGACTTGATTCGAATAATGGTGAATGATAAAGAAGTAGTTCCTCAGGTCCTTTTACAGGAGCGCTATAAAACTGTTGCTATCGAACTTCGTATGGGTTTTAATAAAATAGATTTTGTGGCACTCAATCAGGGGACTTCTGGGCCCAATACGGCAGAAGTTCGCGTTTTTGATGATGAGGGAAAACTCGTAGGTGCCAATCGTTGGAATTTGGCCACCGGCGTTAAAGCGACCTACATTATTGTGAAAGAAAAATAATCTTTAGGTTTCGTAAATTTCAAGCATTCCTTTAATAAAAACATCCACTTCTTCCAAAGTTCCCGTACTGACACGACACCAATCGTAAAATGGAGGAAATGGCCTGCCGATTCGTACCCCTTTCTCAAGCATCATGGGTCCTAATGATCGGATGTCTTTTTGGGAATGGAAAAACACAAAATTGGTATGGGAGGGAGCGTAGTTCAATTTGAGATGGTCTAATAACGTGTAAATTCTGGATTTGGCCTCTCTGTTTTGTGCTAGTGAAAATTGATAAAACGCCTCATCTTCTAGGGCTTCCTTGGCCGCCTCAATGGCTAAAACGTTGCTCATTGCGACAATATTTTTTCTGATTTTTGATGCCAGTTCAGGCTTTGCAATTAAATATCCTACACGCAGTCCAGCAAGTCCGTATACCTTTGAAAAGGTTTTAGAAACAATCACATCTTCTCCTCTTTTTACAGCCTCTATCATACTGGGATAATCCGGATTTTCTATAAAATCGTAATAGGCTTCGTCTGAAAAAACTATGGTTTTTTTGCTTGCACTAGCACAAAAATCGACCAGTTTGTCTGCGGGGACAAGAGTCCCGGTGGGGTTATTGGGGTTGCAGAGAAACACCAGTTTTGTCCTTGACGAAATCCGTTTTTCTATTTCGTCTAAGTCATAGCCTTTGTCGGCTCCTACCGGAACCCAATTGATTGTAGCTCCCCATTGCTTCGCATAGTCCATCATGGCAAGAAAAGTGGGTTGTCCTGAAATTATTTCCCCTCCATTGGAGGCAAAAGTAAGCCCTGTAATCTTTAATCCCTCTGTAGACCCTCCTGTGACGATGACTGACTCTGGAGCGACACCGTGTTTTTTTGCTAAAATTACTGCTAGATCGTCCGAATACGCATACGGATAACGGCAGGCGTGAACAAAAGAATCTTTAATCCGCTCTTGTACCCTTTTTGAAGGACCATAAGGGTTTTCGTTGGAACTCAGCCGAATTATCGATTCCAAGCTTCGGGGATTAAAGGCTTCTTTTTGTTGTGCACTAAGCACGCTATGTGGTGCCAATAGCATTCCTCCAATTCCTATTGAGGAGCGTAACCAGTCTCTTCTTGTTTGCATTTTTAGTGTTTTTCCTCAAGTTTGTTTTTTTTTAAAACAAAACAAAATTTTCATTCAAAAATGTGGTATACGATTTAAAAGCCACACTTTTTTTTACGGAACTAAAAATTAATGCCTATTTTTCAGCATGGACAATTGGATTCCCTTTTTGGAAAAGGGTCTAAAACTATTGATTAGCCCGTTGGAATGGGTAATGCTGGTTGCAGTAGTGGGAGGTGGTTTATACTTAAGCTTTCACAGTCGTGGTGTTCCTCTACTAAAGGTAAAAACAGCTTTCAAGCTGCTTTTTTCAAAAGAACAAAACAAAGGGATTTCGCGTTTCCAGGCTTTGTCTGCAGTGCTGGCTGCAACGGTAGGTTTAGGAAACATTTCTGGTGTCGCTATCGCTATTCATATGGGTGGGCCAGGTGTTTTGGTCTGGATGTGGCTGACGGCTCTCATCGGTATGGTCATCAAGTTTTACTCCTGTTCCTTAGCCGTACAAATCCGAAGTTCTGACTCTTCTGGGGAGCCTTTGGGTGGACCAATGTACTACATGGAGTTGGGTATAAAAAAGTGGGGGAAATCTCTAGCTATTTGGTTTTCTATTGCTGGACTTTTTGGAGTACTCCCCGCTTTTACTGCCAACCAACTAACACAAACTTTTATGGATGTCGTTCAACCTGACACCTTTTTGCTTTTGGGTGATGTTCAGTGGAAATTGTTGTTTGGTGCACTCCTTTCCATAGCAAGTGCTTTTGTGATTTTTGGTGGTTTGCAATCCATTGTTCGGGTAACGTCAAACCTTGTCCCTTTGATGGTCGGGCTTTATTTTTTTATGGGATTGTACATGCTTATTTCAAATGCTGAAGCTGTACTCCCTACCTTTCAGCTGATTTTCTACGAAGCCTTTAACTTGAAAACTGCTGTTGCGGGAGGGTTTTGGGGCTTTGTGATTTTAGGTGTGCGAAGGGCCGTTTTTTCTAATGAAAGTGGAGTAGGAAATGCTCCGATGTACCACGGACAATCACAGAGTTCAAGAGGGACAGATGAAGGGCTTGCAGCCATGCTTGGCCCTCTCTTAGACACGGTCTTAGTTTGCACCATTACGGGTCTCTTGGTCATCATAAGCGGTGCTTATAAAGAAGAGGGGCTTAATGGCATTGTTTTAACACTAGAGGCATTTAGACGTTTGTTTTTTGGATATGGTGACTTCCTGCTTCTTGTCATGGTGTTTGTTTTTGGGATTTCCACTTTGTTTACCTATTCCTACTATGGGGTTAAATGCTTTGGCTACCTCACTCATCTAAAATGGGGTCCCCTTTACAACTATTTTTATATTGGGAGTATTATTTTTTCTGCCTTGGTCACAGTAGAAGTCGTAATCGGCATCATTGATTTAGCTTTTGCCTTGATGTGTATCCCCAATATGCTTGCATTACTTTTTCTCTCCAAGCACGTCAAAAAAGAAATGCTAGAGAGGCGTTGGCTGAAATAATCTTTGCTTTTTCGTTAATCCAAACGAGGTGGTCCAGGGAGGATTCTCGGTCTGTAAGGTTCTGACTTTTTGTTTTTTTGATAGTCTGCTTTCACTGCTTCTACGAGCTTGGGGTTCTTATACAAGTCTGCCATGGTCATCGACAAGGCTTTTGCAGCATACATCATGCCTTTATGACCAATAGACATACCCGTACAAGCCACTACCGCCCATGAGTGCCAGGGGCCCCCATCTGCAGCTACTGTTGCGGACATACGTATAGTAGGGACCACTTGACTTACGTCTCCTACATCTGTTGATCCTCCCTGTGCGGGGAGTGTTTCTTGTAGCGGAGTTACCTTCCCGTTGATTCCAATTTGAGGTTTTCCAGATTCTTTTAGGATGGTATTGGCATAGGCGATCTCATCTTCTGTATAAGTGATTTCTCCAAGAGTTTCCAAGTTTTTTTGCATGATTTCTGCACCCGTACGGTTCACAAGTATTTCATAGATTCCGGAGATGAGCTTTGTTTCATATTTGGTACCTGTCATTAAAGCCGCTCCTTTTGCAATATCAAGGGCTCTTTCATACATTTCATCTACTTTTTCTACACTGTTTTCTCTCAAACGAGTCCAAATTTTAGCATAATCGGGCACGACGTTTACTACATTTCCGGCTTTTTCTATTTGGTAATGAATTCGTGAGGTAGGCAAAATATGCTCTCTGTAGTAATTTAACCCCGTTGTATAAAGTTCCATCGCATCCACAGCGCTTCTCCCGTTCCATGGATCGGCGGAGGCGTGAGACGTTGCACCGTAGAACATAACTCTAAAATCAACCAGGGCTTTACTGGTTTCAGTTCCCGAGATGATGTTGTCTCCTGGATGCCAGTCCATACAGACGTCGAGTTGATCAAAGACCCCTTCGCGTGCCATCCAGACTTTGGCAAAGATGGTTTCTTCTGCGGGTGTTCCATAAAAAATCACTGTTCCTTTTAGTGTTCCTTTTTCTATCTGTTCTTTGATGGCTACAGCAGCAGCCAAACTAGCTGTTCCAAAAAGGTTATGTCCGCAGCCATGTCCTGCAGCACCCTCTATTCGCGCCTCTTTAGTGGGTTGTCTCTTCTGGGAGATTCCAGCATTGGCATCAAATTCGCCAAGGATACCGATCACGGGTTTCCCCGACCCGTATTTGGCCATAAAAGCAGTAGATATCTCCGCAACATTTTCAGTAACCTCAAACCCATTTTGCCTTGCATAGTCTTTTAAAAGCTTGGAGGAGGTATATTCCTCTAAAGAGGTTTCTGCGGCTTCCCAAATTGCATCACTAAGGGTTGTTAATTCTTTTTCTTTTTGTTCAATACTTTTTTGAAGGTCTTTTTTTATGGTCTTGATCTGTTGTCCCTGAACTGGCAGTGTCAGTAACAGCACCAATAGAAAGAAAATCTGATTTTTCATTGTCTTTGTATTTATTGTTTTAAAGTTAATCTTTCATTTGAACAGGCACAAAAATTCCCACGGTCAAAAAGAAGATTCCTCCTATTAAATAGGGCCAGTCGATAAAGGAAAGCTTGGTATACATAATCCCAGTAACAACGATACCTAAAATCGCTAGGAGAAAAGAAATTAGTTTTATAATCCACCTAAAAAGCATAAACGACTTTTGATTCCAATGTACGCAATACAAATTAAAGTTGTGTATTTTTGACTGTGATTCGGTTATATTTTGTTGGGCTTTTTATTTTATTTGGTGCTATTGTTGCCAATGTAATCGCTGCGAAACTCCATTTAAAAAGCTGGTATGACCTGTTGATTGGGCTTACAGAAACACGGTCTTATTGGAATCAGTTGGGGGTCAAGAACCTGCTCTGGCTTCTTATTATTTATCCTTTTCTTTTAGGCCTAAGCGCATCTATCGGAAACCTAATCTATCAAAAAATCCTTTCATTATGACCAGTACCGTGACTTATTTAGGAAATCTTAGAACCTCAGCCACCCATCTGGCCTCTGGATCTACTTTTATCACAGATGCGCCTGTCGACAATGAGGGAAAAGGAGAAGCCTTTTCTCCCACAGACACGGTGGCTACTGCTTTGGCGTCTTGTTTGATGACCATAATGGGTATTAAGGCTCGGGATTTAAACATCGACTTGACAGGAACACGCGCAGAGGTTACAAAGGTAATGGGAACCAACCCTCGTAGGATTGTAGAAATTCATATTAGAGTATCCTTTGCACAGCGTTTCGATTCAAAAACTCAGACCCTTTTAGAGCGTGTAGCCCGTACTTGTCCTGTAGCCTATACTCTTCATCCAGATCTGAATCAGCAACTACACTTCATCTGGCCTCAATAATTCTTTTTTTAAAGAAATAAACCAGAGAATAGGTCAATATTCCGATTGGCCCCAAGAGAAAAGTACACAACAAGGGAATAAAAATATACACCTGACCGATTTGGTTTTTTTGACTGTGACGCACCATCCATACCCCAACCCAGAAGTCAAAAGCCAGATAATGCAGCCATCCTGCAGCTGCAGACTCTGGTGTAGCTTGTTGAAAAAGCTGGACAATTCCTTTTAAGGTAGAAAAATCTGCCTCTGCCAAACCTCCTGAAACGACTATAAAATAGGAGTAAAAGAAACTGAGGACAAGAGGAACCCATGGAAATGTAATTAAGGGTTTAGAAAATCCTCTACTGGGTGCAAAGAGAAGCGCCCCCCAAGCTATTAAAATTCCTGTATTGCAAATTGTAAATAAAATATCGGTCATAATCATTTCTGTTCAGTCCTAGGCAAATTACTATTTTTTAACTTAGACAGCGTTTATGCTACTTTTTAAAAACATAAAAGGAGAACGGGTCGATCCGGTGAACCATACCTTGGAGATCATCAAGAATTATCCCTATACAGAAATTCACATCGGAACGGACTCACAAAACATCAATAAAGAAACCCGCTATACAACCGTGATTGCTTATCGGTTTGGATCGAGAGGGGTACACTATATTTTTAGTAAATCTAGTAAAGACCTTATTTCAGATATGTGGACGCGCCTTTGGAAGGAGGCCGAGTATAGCATCGATGTGGCCGAATGGCTGACCCAAAAAATTGCCTTAAAAATTCAAATTGACATGGACTACAATGAAGACGAAAATTTCAAGTCACATAAATTGGTTTCAGCAGCTAAGGGCTGGGCCAATTCCCTTGGATACAAAGTGAATGTAAAACCAAACAATCAAATCGCTACACGTGCCGCTGACTACCATTGTAAATAATTGGGCTCGTCTCAACCCCCTGTTACTGTGTCAAGCAAAAGAATGTAAAAGCAATCTAATTCCAACAGGAGGTGGAAAAACAAAACTACTGGTGGTTGTTTACTGTAAAAAAACAATTTTATCCTATCTTTAATGGACTTCTAAAAAAAACACATGCGCTTTGCCCTAATTGCTCCCCCTGTACCCACACAACTGTGGAGAGAACAATTTGAAAAGATAGCCCCGCACATTCCGCTATTAATTGGTACAAAAACAGACCATCCTGAAGATGTTGTTTGTGCGATGGTTTGGAAACAACCCAAAGGAGCGCTGAAGCGTTTTACTAACCTTAAACTGGTCTTTTCCATGGGCGCCGGTGTGGACCACGTTCTTGCAGATGAGACCATTCCTAGTCACATCCCTATTTGTCGGGTAATCGACCCTCAAATGGCTTTTTCAATGAGCAATTACATTTTAATGGCCCTTTTGAACCACCACAGATCCTGGTATGAATTTCAAGCGGCACAACAACAAAAACATTGGGCCCAATTTGAGTTTAATGAACGTAGTGTAAAAGTGGGGGTTTTGGGCATCGGTCATTTGGGAATGGATGTTGCTACTAAAATTCATCAACTAGGTTTTCAAGTTATGGGCTTCTCAACTTCGCCCAAAATAACTCCATTTCCTTCTTTTTTTGAAGACGGATGGGACTCCTTTATTAAATCAATTAATGTGTTGGTGTGTACTGTCCCTTACACCCCAAAAACAAAGGGCTTGCTAAACTATTCCCTTTTTGAACAATTTTCAGAACCTACTTACCTCATCAACGTTTCTAGAGGCAGTGTTCAAGTTGAAAAGGACATCATTAGAGCTTTAGACGAAGGGTTGCTTTCCGGTGCTTTTCTGGATGTTTTTGAAGAAGAACCCCTTCCTAAAGACAGTCCTTTATGGCTGCACCCCAAAGTAAAAATTACTCCTCATATTGCTAGTTTAACCTATCCCAGAGAAAGTGTTTTTCAAGTGCTAAACTGTTTTGAACAGCTTGAAAAGGGATTGCCTCTATCTCATCAAGCAAGCCGGGAAAAGAGCTACTAGCTTTTTAAAAGTTGTGTTGAAATGCTACGTACACCAAAACGAACAGGGTCAGTGGTATGAATTCCTGTTTGTTGTTCCAAATCCGTTAGAAATTGTTTGGCCTCGCTTTTTGTCAACCTACTTGTATTCGCACATATTCCAATTACTTTAGCTTGAGGATAGGTTCCTAAAACAGTCGCCAAACTTTCGTTTAACGCTATAAATTCGTTGAGATCAGGAACTACTATATGCTCTGGACTGCGTAGTGTATTTTTACCAGCACGTATGCACAACACTAGATGCGTGGGGCAACTTCCTCGCATTAAAGGCAAGGTTGCAGAACTTCCTGGATGAAGTAAGGATCCTTGCCCCTCTATAAGTACAATGTCATTATCGGCCTGTTCAAGGACTGCCTGTTCTACAGCACCACAAGCGTGATCGAGTTTAAACGCATCTAAGGGGATCCCACTTCCCATTATCGTTATTCCGATTTGGCCTGTTGCCACAAAGCCTACTTTCTGGTTTTGATTGAGTAATTCTTGATAGAGTTCTAATCCTGATGTCATCTTTCCCACGGCCATATCTGTCCCTACGAACAATACTCTTTTGTTGGGAAGAGCAGCTGCTTTTGCCGTTGCGATTTCTGGGATAAATTGAGGTACACGAACATCCCATATCCACTGATTCTTTGGGTTTTGGATAGAATTGCTCCATATGGGAGACAACAAATCGTGAAGCCCGTTGATAATACTCAATCCCGCTTTCAGTGCTTCTTTGATAACAGGAGTCCAATTTTCAGGAATTCTCCCTCCCGAAGGAGCGATTCCTAATACCATTACCTCTGCACCTCGGGATACTGCTTCCTGAAGGTTTTCTAATACGGGAATATCTCTTGGGATTTCAAGAAGTTCTTTCATTGATTTACCCGCATGCGTTGAATCAACAACTCCTATTATAGGGTTTTTTAGGTAGCGAACCACCCCTATACCCATCTTTCCATAGTCACTATCTAGGTGGGCTTCCATGTAAACCACCACTTTTTGTTTCGGATTAAGCATAAAATTCTTTTTTTAGTTCTCCTCCGTGCCCCGGAACCTCCGGTGGGAGTGTAATTCCTTTAATCATTGGTGCTCCTACAGAAGGATCAGGAGCTAGATTGTAATGAGAATCCAAATCAACATGATCAATTCCACCAGAAAGTGCTGCTGCTGCTGCTATCGACACTGAGGATTCGCTCATACAACCAATCATTGTTTTTAAACCATGTGCTTTTGCCGTTGCAATAATCCGAAGAGCTTCTGTAATTCCCCCACACTTCATTAACTTCATGTTCACACCGTCAACGTGGGCTGCAAAATGAGGAATGTTTTCACAGAAACGGCAGGACTCATCAACATAAATAGGTAAGGGTCTTTGGTGATACAGTTCTTTTAAATAAGCCTCTTCTCCTTCTTTCAAAGGCTGCTCGATATAATCCACTCCGCGATCAGCCAACCACTTCATCATGTGTTTTGCTTGAGAAACATCCCAACCACCATTGGCATCTACACGGATTTTTACCTTGTAATTCTTTGCGCTTTCAAGAACTTGTTCAAACATTGTTTTATCTGCCTCTATGCCTTCTGGTGACCCAAGTTTTATTTTTAGCGACTGTATGCTTGTGCCCTTCATGAGCAGGGGAATGCGTTCTTTTACTACCTCTGGTGGATTGATCCCAATGGTTACTGAAGTCGGAGTATGTGCCTTAGAAAAACCCAGTAACTGATAAAGTGGCATTTGAGCTTTTTTAGCCGTCCAATCCCAAAGTGCAATGTCTAATCCTACATAAGCACAAGGAGGAATGTTCATTTCTCGAGCTCGATTGTACAGCGCTTGTATTGAATAGCCCTCAATGCCTGTTGATGCAAATTGTTCCAGTGCATGCTGAACGGCTTCCGGAGTGCTTGCTCCTTCTGTTTCTCCAGGAGCAGCTTCTCCCCAACCCACCAGGCCGTCCTTTTCAACTTGGACAAATATGTTTTCAGAATGATATCGTATTCCTCTGCTTATTGCTAAGGGAAAACGCTTTTTAAGTTGGACTTTATGGAATGTTATTTTCATTAATCTTAAAAGGTTAATTTGTTTTCAACTCTTTAATGCTAAAGTTTTCAATGCGCGACTTTGTTGCTGAAGTGAATGCTGTCATCGTTTCAAAAGGTGCATTAGTAAAGAAAATTTCTGTCATAACTGTGGCTCCCTCATCGTAAAACAATTCGATGGAGGCCTTATCTAAAATCAGTTTGATGTTTAAGGTCTCTTTAGAAATAAATCGAGGGGCTACTGAGGGCTTTGCGCTAAATGTCTCTGAAAAATCTACCTGACCAGACTGTTTACGGTCTATAAAAAACTGTTTTTCATCATGGTTGTAACCGAATTGTAACGTATCCCCCTCAGGGTTGGCAAGAACAAACGTATAGGTTGTTTTATTTAGTTGTGCAAGATCCATTTGTGCAATTGCTCCAGATAGATCAATGGTTTTTTTATCGACAAGAAGTGTTTCTCCTTCTAAAGAAATCTTCTTTTTTTCTATCGTTTTGGCTGTGTAAGGCTCCCAGTTTACAAAAGACCTAGAGCGTATTCTATAAATTCCTGTATCCTGTTGAACCAATTCAAGCTCTCTAGGGAGAGTCATTGCACTTCGCCAAGTACTCGTGGGTACTTGTTGAGCGTATTCCCAATTGGACATCCAGCCTTGATAAAGTACGCCAAGGGCTTCACTCTTCCAATTGGAATAGGTAACACCTGCGTAATTGTCTTTTCCAAAATCCGTCCAAAAAGTATGCTCTTGTTCCATTTGGTGTTCGAAGCTAGAATCTACTGTAAATTGTTTCCCATCGAACTCTCCAACAAAATATTGTGTTGCACTCCCCCCGTTAGGCCCTCCTGGATTGATACTCACCAAGTGCACCCACTTTTTCTTAGCGGTTCCTCTTACTGGTAATTCGAACAGGTCTGGGCATTCCCAAACGCCCGTGTGGTTTCCAATGCCTTCGCCAAAAGAGGATAAAAAGGTCCATTGTTTTAAGTTTTTAGATTCATAAAACTGCGTTTGCTGGGCTGCTGCGAGTATCAAAACCCACTTTTGTTCTTTTTCGTACCAGATGACCTTAGGATCTCGAAAATCGCGTAGCCCCGGGTTTTCAATTATGGGGTTTTCTGTGTATTTCGTCCAGGTATATCCTTCGTCTAAAGAATAGGCAATGCTCTGTGTTTGAAATGACTGAGATCCCCTTTTTTCTGCTTCAGCATCGTGGTTAGTGTAGATGGCAATAATGGGGGTTTTGCCTGCCTTTCCAAAACCAGAAGTGTTGTTGTGATCCACTACAGTGCTCCCGGAAAAAATTGTTCCTAATGCATCGGGATATAGTGCAATGGGTTGTTCGTCCCAATGAATCAAGTCTTTACTTGTGGCGTGTCCCCAATGCATCGGTCCCCAAACATTGGATTCAGGATGATACTGAAAATACAAATGATAGGTCCCCTGTAAATAAAACATCCCATTGGGGTCATTCATCCAATTTTTCTTTGGCGTAAAGTGAAAACTTGGACGATGCCTTTTTTCATCTGCTTTATCTGTATTCATCTCTTTTTGAGTCGGTGTTTTTTCTACAGTGATGCAACCATGTGTTGATACAAAAAACAATACACAAAGAACTATAATTTCTCTGCTACAATTCATAATTATTTTTCACTGTTTTTAGCAAGTAGTCTTTTGCTCAATTCTTCAAGAGAAATTCCTCGGGTTTCAGGCATCCTATAATGAACAAACAACAACTGTAAAACCATAAAAAAAGCAAAAATCGAAAAGACTACAGCCGCTCCAATACTCGCGAATAAAAGTGGTACAAAGGATGGAATTATGGCAGCTAAAACCCAATGCACACTAACACCAAACGCTTGTCCTGAATTGCGAAGGTGATTCGGAAAAATTTCGGAAATATAAACCCAAATGACCGCTCCTTGACCCACAGCATGAGATGCGATAAAAAGAAAAAGAAAAATAGGAATTAACAACCCTTCCCACTGAAAATAAAAGGCACAGGCCACCAAGCTTAACGAAATGATATAGCCAAAAGATCCGATATACATTAAGTTTTTACGCCCTTGTTTGTCAATTAATGCAATTCCGATTAATGTAAAAAGCAAATTAGTTAACCCAATGCCAACGCTACTTAACAAAGAGGTGCTTTCTCCCAATCCTCCTTCTTCAAAAATTCTCGGTGCATAATATAGAAAGGCATTTATTCCTGATAACTGATTAAAAAAGGCAACATAAAAGGCCAGTTGTAAAGGAAATCGGTATTTTTTATCAAAGATGGACTCCTCTTTTTTCTCTTGATTGCTCGCATTGTCCATTTCTTTGACCAACTCTTCAAAAGAAGCTTTTGGGTCAATTTGAAGAAACACCTCCTTGGCTTCGTTTAGTATCCCTTTTGAGATGAGCCAACGCGGACTCCTTGGAATAGAAAAACAAAGTAGGGTGTATAGTAAGGCTGGAAAAGCCTCTACTCCCATCATCCACCGCCATGCATTTTCACCTAAATCACTCAATAAATAGTTTGAAATAAAGGCCAATAGAATTCCAAATACCAAACTAAACTGGTACATCCCTACAAGTTGTCCGCGTTGTTTCGCAGGGGCAATTTCAGAAATATAAGCTGGTGCAGCAATTGTAGAGACGCCAACACCCAACCCTCCTATAAAGCGAAAAAAGGCAAAACTAATGGGGTCATTCACTAAGGCAGAACCCACAGCAGAAACAGTATAAAAAACACCCACCCACAAAAGGGTCTTCTTTCTTCCCAACTGCTGAGTGGGTAACCCCCCGAAAAGAGCCCCTACAACAGTACCCCAAAGGGCCATCCCCATAACTATGGTTCCATGAAAGGCGTCGGAAGAGTTCCAAAGACTTTGGAGTTTCTTATCGGCACCTGATATTACAACCGTATCAAAACCGAAAAGCAATCCTGCTAAAGCAGCTACAAAGGACCAATAGAAAACTCTTTTCATTGTATTTATAGTTTGTTTATCTTCTTTTTTTAATCAACTCAAGATAGTTATTAAATAAAAAAGTCTCCTTTTTTAGCTCCTATTTATTTGATAAAATTTGCTTGATTTTAGGGTTTGTTATATTGAATTGGAAAGTTTTATCTTTAGATAAATTCTCGACCCAATGCGATCTTTTCTCAATACACTTCTCTGTTCCTTATTTGTAATTGCAACGCTATTGGGTTGTCATTCCACATTCCCTTCTAAAAAACTTGGCAAACCCAAAATAGCAATTGCAGGCTTAGCCATAGAGTCCAGCACCTTTTCTCCTGCAAAAACTGAGGCGTCTGCCTTTTTAGCTAGAGAGGGATCGGATGTTTTTAGTTATTACCCCTTTTTACAAGAAAACAGTCCACAAAGACAAGCTGCTGATTGGGCGCCTACACTGAGAGGACATGCCTTGCCTGGTGGTATCGTAACCCGCCAAGCCTACGATTCTTTGGTTGGGAAAACCTTAGCCATGCTCGAAAAAGAATTGCCTATTGACGGTTTGTTTTTTGATATACACGGTGCCATGAGTGTAGAGGGCCTTGATGATCCAGAAGGCGATTTTATCCAAAAAATTCGTACCCTCATAGGGACCAAACCATTGATTTCCACTTCAATGGACCTCCACGGCAATGTTTCACAGCGGCTGGCGAAACATACGGATCTCATTACTTGTTACCGAATGGCTCCTCATGAAGATGCCTTAGAGTCCAAGCAACGAGCTGTTGACAATCTGTTGGAGCGACTGCAGTCGGGAAAAGGTAAGCCTCTATACAAAGCTTGGATTCCTGTCCCTATTTTATTGCCTGGAGAAAAGACCAGTACAAGAATTGAACCGGGAAAAAGTCTTTATGCAACAATTCCTGAGGTAGTAAAGAATGAAGGCGTCATTGATGCGGCAATTTGGATTGGTTATGCCTGGGCTGATGAGCCAAGAAACCATGCTGTTGTAATGGTTACTGGTGATGACAGAAAGGCGGTCAGTAAAGGTGCGGAACAATTGGCTGCTTATTTTTGGCAAGTACGTAAGGAATTTGAATTTGTTGCCCCCACAGCCACATTAGAACAAAGTATTTCTTATGCGCTCCAATCGGACAAAAAACCGTTTATCATAAGCGATATGGGTGACAACCCAACTGCAGGTGGTGCTGGCGACGTGACTTGGACCCTAAGAGAACTTCTTCAAAACGATGCTTTTCAGAAGACTTCAGGTCCTGAATTGATTTATGCCTCGATTCCCGGTCCTGAGCTCATAGACGCTGCATTGAAAGTAGGGGTAAACAACACGGTCACTGCAAAGGTAGGCGCTCAAGTAGATGATCGCTATGCGCCTCCTCTTCTTCTTGAAGGAATGGTAGAAGCCATTCATCAAGGAGATATACATGCAGAAACCGAGGTGGTTGTTCGTATCGGTAGTATTCGCGTTATTGTAACTAAAAAGCGAAAACCCTATCATCGTGAAAAAGACTTTACGCAACTGGGGTTGAACCCGAGAACTGCGGATATTCTGGTGGTAAAAATTGGTTATCTCGTCCCTGAGCTTTATGCAATGAGAGGCGATTGGATCATGGCGCTCACCCCAGGAGGCGTTGATCAGGATCTGGAACGATTGAACTATAAGCGAATCAACAGACCCATGTTCCCCTTGGATAAAGAAATGGATGATGTCGATCTAAAAACCCGTTTTATCAAAGCTTCTGATGCACTCTAAAATCATTTATTATGCGACTATTTAATCTCTTTTTGCTTAGTGTCCTGTTTCTTTGCTGCGAAACTAGAAATTCCTCTTCAACAGAAACGCTTCAAGTAAAAGGACTACAAGAATCGGTTGAAATTCTTCGAGACCAATGGGGAATCAATCACATTTATGCTCAAAACCAACACGATTTATTTTTTACGCAAGGCTATGCAGCCGCAAAGGATCGGCTGTTTCAATTTGAGATATGGAGAAGACAAGCCACAGGGACCGTTGCAGAACTCTTAGGGCCTGAAGAAGTAAACAGAGACATCGGTACGCGTTTATTCAAATACCGAGGGGATCTGGATACCGAACTGAACCACTACCATCCCGAGGGAAAAGCAATAATTGAAGCCTATGTAGCTGGTGTGAATCAGTATATCTCAGATATATTAAAAACCCCTGAAAAACTTCCTCTGCCATTTAAAATGTTGGATTTACTTCCCAAAAAATGGACTCCAGAAGTAGTAATCTCTAGACATCAAGGTTTACTGGGGAATATTGGGGAGGAGCTTCAAATCGGTAGAGCGGTGGCAAAAATAGGGTCAGAAAAAGTAAAAGAACTCCTTTGGTTTCATCCCAAAGAACCCAAACTGGAGTTGGATTCTAATATCGATCAAAAGTTGTTGTTTGAACCCCTTCTTGGACCTTATAATGCATTTCGAAAATCAGTACAATTTAAGCTGGAGCACATCGTGGAAGCTTATAGAGGCTCCGAGGAGTTAGCTTTGTTGAATCAATTCAACGATCTCTCTGGAGACTCTCTTGCGCTTGGGAGTAATAACTGGGTGCTGAGTGGGTCAAAAACTGCAGATGGTCACACTTCAATGGCCAATGACCCACACAGAAGAATCGCTGTTCCCTCTTTGAGGTATATGGCACATCTCGTTGCTCCAGGTTGGAATGTCATTGGGGGTGGTGAACCTGAAATTCCGGGTATCTCCATTGGACACAATGAGTATGGCGCTTGGGGGCTTACCGTTTTCAGAACTGATGGAGAAGATTTATATCAATACGACCTAAATCCAAAAAATCCGTTACAATACAAGTACAAGGGTCAGTGGAAAAACTTTAAAGTGGTGCGCGAGCAAATAGAAGTAAAAGGAGCTCCAACACAGGAGGTAGCATTATACTACAGCCACCATGGCCCCGTTACTTATCTCAATAAAAAAGAACTTAAAGCCTTTGCTGTTCGTTGTGCTTGGCTGGAACCCGGAGGAGCACCCTACCTTGCCTCGCTTCGTATGGACCAAGCTAAAAATTGGGAAGAATTTAGAGCTGCTTGTGCTTATAGTAATATTCCTGGTGAAAACATGATTTGGGCAGATCAAAAAGGGACCATTGGCTGGCAAGCAGTTGGGATCGCCCCTATTAGAAAAAACTTCAGTGGGCTGGTTCCTGTCCCGGGAGATGGCCGTTACGAATGGGAGGGGTATCTGCCCATACTGGAAAAGCCCCATGATGTCAATCCTGAAAAAGGATATCTCGCAACAGCCAATCAAAATGTAACTCCAGAGGATTATCCCCACTGGGATGCCATTGGGTATTCTTGGTCTGATCCCTTCAGAGGAGATCGAATAGATGAAGTCCTCAGCAAGAAAAACAATCTTGGCATTGAAGACCAAAAAGCACTTCAGGTGGATGTAACATCGAGGCCTGCGCAAAAGTTGATTCCTTTATTGAGGCCGCTTTCTTTTGGTCCCTTTGAAGAAGGACTAAAAAACAGCCTCTTGGAGTGGGATTTTCGTCTAGAATCTAACTCCATTTCAGCAGCAATTTATGTTGCTTGGGAAAAAGAAATCATAGCATCCGCAAAAAAGCAATTTATTCCAGATGAGGTAAAGCCTTATATTTCTTCATTACAATTAAAACGGATTTTGGATTGGATCGAATCTCTAGAGGGTCCTTTTGCTGACCCCAAAAACCGAGAACTCTTTTTAGTGACTACCTTCAAAGCAGCCCTTGGAGGCTTAAAGAGCCGTCTTGGTGATGATCCCGCACAATGGCATTACGGTCAGGCAGCAAATAAACATACAGCCCTAACTCATGCGCTAGGAGCAGTAGCCAATACAGCGGCAGCAGAACAGCTTAATTTTGCTCCCCTACCTCGTGGAGGAAATGGTTATACCCCTGGCTCTACAGGAAGCAACTACCGTCAAAGTAGTGGAGCTAGTTTCCGAATAATCGTTTCAACAGGAAATTGGGATAGTGCAGTTGGCACCAATGCTCCTGGACAATCTGGCGACCCGGAAAGTCCATTCTACGACAATCTTTATAAAGACTGGGCAGAAGACGTGTATTTTCCGATGTTTTTCTCCAGGGAAAAAATCGAATCAGCGCTTCATAAAAAAACCCTTTTGATTCCTTAAACGAAGGAAATTAGGCTTTGGGTTATAAGAGGTTTTGCTTTTTGATCAAATTAAGTGCTGATCCCTCTTTAAACCACTCGATTTGCTGTTCATTATACGAATGATTTGCTTGAATGGTATCCTGAGAACCGTCTGTGTGATCAATGACAATAGTCAAGGGTTTACCAGGAGCAAACGCATTTAGATCTATAAAATTAAAGGTGTCGTCTTCTTGAATGAGATCGTAATCTGCTTCATTAGCAAAAGTAATTCCCAACATCCCTTGTTTCTTTAAGTTGGTCTCGTGAATCCGTGCAAAAGACTTTACTAAAACCACTTTAACTCCCAGAAAACGCGGCTCCATTGCGGCGTGTTCTCGTGAAGATCCCTCCCCATAGTTGTGATCTCCCACCACTACCGTTTCTATGCCCGCTGCTTTGTATTGACGTTGTACGTCGGGTACTCCTCCGTATTCGCCTGTCAATTGATTTTTAACAAAATTTGTTTTTTGATTGAATGCGTTTACTGCCCCTATGAGGCAATTGTTTGAAATATTGTCTAAATGACCCCGAAAACGCAACCACGGTCCCGCCATGGAAATGTGGTCTGTGGTACATTTTCCAAAAGCCTTAATCAACAATTTGGCACCCATTAGGTTTTCACCATTCCAAGGGGCAAAAGGGGTTAAAATTTGTAAACGCTCGGAATCTTCTTTTACTTCAACCTGAACGTTTGAACCGTCTTCAACAGGAGCAAGATATCCGTTGTCTTCCACATCAAATCCTTTTGGAGGCAGTTCCATTCCTGTTGGTGGATCTAGTGTTACTTCCTCTCCTTCTTGATTGATTAAACTGTCCGTTAGGGGGTTGAAGTCCAAACGCCCTGAGATTGCAACTGCAGCTACCATTTCTGGAGAGGCTACAAAGGCATGGGTATTTGGATTTCCGTCTGCCCTTTTGGAAAAATTGCGGTTAAAAGAGTGGATGATTGAATTTTTTTCTTGTTTGTCAGCACCCTCTCTTGCCCACTGTCCAATGCAAGGACCGCACGCATTGGTAAAAATCTTTGCATTGAGCGATTCAAAAATTTGAAGCAAGCCGTCTCGTTCTGCAGTATAACGTACTTGCTCAGAGCCAGGATTGATTCCAAATTCAGCTTTGGTTATTAGCTTCTTTTCTACGGCTTGTTTTGCTATAGAAGCGGCCCTTGAAAGGTCTTCGTAAGACGAGTTTGTACAAGAGCCTATCAGTCCCCATTCTACTTTTAGAGGCCAATCGTTTTCTTTTGCAACTTTGGACATCTCTGCAACAGGAGTGGCAAGGTCGGGTGTAAAGGGTCCGTTAAGGTGTGGACTGAGTGTATCCAAATCAATTTCGATCACTTGGTCAAAATACTGCTCCGGGTTTTGGTAAACCTCTGGATCGGCAGTGAGGTGTTCTTTTACCGTATTGGCTGCATCAGCAACATCATCTCTGCCCGTAGCACGTAGGTAGCGTTCCATAGAAGCATCATATCCAAAGGTAGAGGTGGTGGCGCCCACTTCGGCACCCATATTACAGATCGTTCCTTTTCCTGTACAGGACATGGCTTCTGCCCCTTCTCCAAAATATTCAATAATAGCCCCTGTTCCTCCTTTTACGGTCAGGATACCTGCTACTTTTAAAATAACATCTTTAGGAGCCGTCCAGCCGTTTAATTTTCCTGTGAGTTTTACTCCAATCAATTTAGGAAATTTTAATTCCCAGGGCATGTCTGCCATTACGTCAACAGCGTCTGCACCTCCTACTCCAATGGCAACCATTCCTAGACCTCCTGCATTTACGGTATGGGAGTCCGTTCCGATCATCATTCCCCCAGGGAAAGCATAATTTTCAAGTACCACTTGATGGATGATTCCCGCTCCGGGCTTCCAAAATCCAATTCCATATTTATTTGAAACGGATTCTAGGAAATTAAACACCTCTGCAGAAGTACTGTTGGCAGATTTTAAATCTTCTACTGCGCCGGTTTTGGCTTGAATCAAATGATCACAGTGAACCGTCGTAGGAACGGCTACTTTAGCCTTTCCGGCTTGCATGAATTGCAACAAAGCCATTTGTGCTGTAGCATCTTGACAAGCGATTCGATCTGGAGCAAAGTCAACATAATCTTTTCCTCGTTCAAAAGCTCGTTCTGGGGCACTGTCCCAAAGGTGAGAATACAGTATTTTTTCTGAAGCGGTTAAGGGTTTTCCAGTCTGTTTTCTTGCTGCTTTTACGCGTTCTTCCAATCGCGTATAAACTGCTTTGATCATTTCAATATCAAAAGCCATAGGATTCCATTTTGGTTTGGCTAAAATTACAAAATAATGTGTTTGTAGGTTTCTCTTTGCCGAATATATTGGTGGTTTGTAAATGGAGGTTTTCTACACTGGATAAACAACATCTTGTTTTGAGGAAAAGGTCCTGTAATTCTTTTCTAAAAAGAGCAATTGGGATGATTCCTTTATGCTTTTTGGTATAAATGAATACCGAAACCGTTCTGAAAGCTATTGTTAAAAAGAGTCTCCTAGTTTACTATGAAGGTTTCCTTATCTTTGATTGATGGCCTTTCTTAGATTATTTTGTTTTTAGGTG
>Ga0255760_10000777_pt1 | contig 31191 bp, 36 predicted proteins | sample 071ome_25_FD_179960 | JGI IMG/M metagenome (GOLD analysis project Ga0255760, IMG submission 179960) | Coastal salt marsh microbial communities from the Groves Creek Marsh, Skidaway Island, Georgia - 071410BT metaG (version 2) | ecosystem: Environmental > Aquatic > Marine > Intertidal zone >...
GATCAGTGCATCAAGTTGTTCTACACGATCATCTGCTGCTATAGCATCTGCAAGTTCAGTGTATTCCTCTGCAATAAGACCGAGATACATATCATAGTTTGCTTCTGATGGCTCTTGATCACACGCTATGTGAAAAGTGTCAATATCTTTAAATGGATTTGTCATTTATGCCTCTTCTTTTAAGTTCTTGTTTTATTTCATCTTCTGCGTTCATTATCTTATAACGCATTTCAACATCTTCTGTTATATGATAAACAGCATCTAGTTTTTTAAGTTTTGCTTTTAGACTAGGTGTTGACAAATGCACTAGGATCGATTGTTGCATGTTCGCCATCTGAATACTCTGCACCGATTCGTAATCCTGTATTAGGTGGAATGTCACTCCATGCTAAAACACTTTCAGCTTCTACCATGCGAATTTCTAAATCTACATCGTTATCTTCTAGTAGCACACTTCTAGTCCATCTTCCGTGTTCTACCAAAATCCAATCGCCTACATTATATGGATCATCATTATCTGGTCCTTTTGCATAGACTTTGCCCCATCTTGGATAGATGCCTCTAGTTTTACCATCGTCACTAGAGATAATTAATCCACTAGCAGTCTTTTGCTCGCCAAAATCCATGTCTGTGACAAGCACACGATTACCAATAGCAGTCAGTTTGCCTTTTATTTTATTAAGGTGTATAGCCATTTTTTCCTCTTATTTCTTCACAAAGTTTCCGTCATCGTCTTCTTCCCATTCTGCAATTTCAGCAGCAGTGGGCTGAGTACTTTGAGCTTGATCCTTTTTGACAGCCATTTCTGGTTTAACTTTGCTTTGTGTTTCGTAATAATCTTTAACTACATCTTCTCTTTTACGAACAATTTTACCACCTGCTCCTAGCTCGTCGCCTCTTGCATTAACTTTAGCATTACCTACAGCAGGAGTAAGCTCGTTACGTTGTCTCAGTAAATCCATATCGATCTGTTTACCATTCATTGATCTATATACTTTACGTCCTGTTTGTTTCATTGGCATTGTACATACCTCCTTTATATTACTACTTATCTTAAGAACTCTCTCCAATCCAGGTCATATTGGATTGAATTGATTCTATGAACACCTATTAAGTATAACACATAACTTGCTACACTTGATCCACGTCCTACACCCCACACAATGTTATTCTCACGCATAAAGTCTACAAGATAAACCATATAGCGTAACAAGTCCGTCATACCACGTCTGTGAAATTCATGTAATTCTGCAAATGCTCTTTGTTGTTCTATGTCTGATTCACATTTGTTTATTACATATTCTTCTACATTAAGGCGTTTATATTCATCAGGCATAAACCATTCACCCTGACATACACCGTCAAAAGTCTTTTGATCTACATCTAATGGGATATACTTTTGCAGTTTAGGAAGGCCTTGTTCTTCCATTGCTGTGTTAAACTTGTCAACATCGTCGTTTGCATCACACAACACCACGTGTACTTTATCCGCATGACCTGAATAGATCATATCGATTAAATCTCGATTAGAGAATCGTGGGATACCTAAGTCGTCTGTTTTCATTAGCATATATGCATATTAACTGATATTAATCAGATTGTCAAGACCATTTTCGCCATTTTGTTCAAGATTTTTTATTCTTTGTTTTGCTTGTCTTGATCGCATTTCTTCCTTGTACATTTCTAATATGTTAGAAATTTGTGTCTGTACATCCGGATTGCTAGACATAAAGAATTTTCTAGATAGTTCTACAATCTTTTGTTCTATTTCATTATCACTAAGTTCGTTGAAAGAATCTACTAGAGGATTAAACATTAGTCAAAAAGTCCATGATATTGTCCAAATACAATCAAACCACCGTTGACAGTCCAAAAATCTACAATTACAGGATTAGTTTGCGAACTCACTTGAAATGATACAGGCCAGCTAGTACCTGTTTTGATTTCGCCAGGGTTAGCAGACCATGTTATTGTTCTAGGTGTACCGTCTTCATTTGATGTAATCTGTAAACGAATTCTACCCATTTTACCTGCATCCGGCCAGTCAGCAAGTGTTAAAGTAATGTCTCCACCAATTTGCAGGGTTTGATAGTTTCCATTCTCGAAACTTATGTTTTGGCTAGCAGTAATGTTTCCTGTGGAGTAAATTTTTTCAGTGACTTCTATAAAGTCAGCTTGTCGTATTTCATTGCCTGCAAAATTATTTGCACTATCTTTTCTTGCAGCATTATCCTGCAAGTCAGTTATTTCTGATTTAGCTGTTGCTAAACTGTTTTTTATTGTACTAAAGTTATCACGAAACCCTTGTGAGTCATTGTCCTGACCTGCTATTGGGTATTCTGCATCAATATCTGTCGAATTTATATTACTAGCCATTATTATTTCTCCTGCATATTATTTATCGATATCAAATGTTGAACTTATAATTAGCGAAAACGATATATTGTTCTTCAGAATTGCCAGTCGTACTGTCAATTATATATCTATCAATATCCATGTTAAATTGAGCAAAATCGATATCTAAATAATCTATTGTGTTTTTGATTATACTTGCTTTTCCTGGCTTGCAATATACCAATGGAATAGCATTTACAAAACCTAGTTCGTTTACACTTCCAGTTTGCGGTGTTCGCATCCACAAAGGTAAGTAATTTTTTTCTGTTTCGCCTAGTTCCTTGATTGCATCACGCATATGACTAATGTTAGATATGTATCTAACTACATCATTGCCTCCGTCTATTGTTATTGCATCCGAGTCAACTGTAATGACGTTTGCGGGTGTAGGTCTAAGTTTCATAGTCTTAGGCTTGCCTGGAATTAGTGTTGCAGAAACTACTGAATTGTCTTGTAGTATTACATCAAACGTGCTTCCTACTTGATAGTTTACTATACCGCTTCTAGTCAATATAGGCAATGCTTTATAAAAAGTTAAATCTACTTCGCCTTCTGCTCTTGTAGTTATTTTTAGTGTAGCAGGATCAGAATCGTATAGTTCGTCTTCAACAGTATATTTAACTTGATTAATTAATTGTTTGCTGTTTACAACATTAATTTTTTTCTTTACGTCTCCATTTTTAGATTCGTAAGGATCTATAACTTCTAAATATACAACTTCATAAACAATATCATTTGTACCTGGTGTTTTAGCAACCGCAGTTTTTACATCGCCGATAATAAACTTTTTCCGTTTATGATTTTTTGCTGCTGCTGCAACATAATGACTTATTTCTTTGGTTTCTATGCCAGCATACATTAGCATTTTTATTTCTGTTTGAAGTCCAAAATTAGGATCGTTTGGTCTATAGATGTATTCTGGTAAAAATACATCCGGATTGTTTACTATATTAGAAAACTCTACCCTACTGCTTTCTTTTAAAAACGGTTTAGCAAAAATATTACTGTAGAGTTTATCATCAGGATCACTAACGACTATATTAAATTGTCTTTGTATAGCACTGTAACCAAATTGATCCTGGGCTTTAATTGTAAATTTGAAGTTTCTATCTATTGAAGTAGTATTAGCATCGAGTAGTAATTGTTGGTTATCGAATACTGTTAATCCAGGTTTATCACTTGTTCCAAAACTGTTTATTTTACCTATCAGCTCGCCATCATAAGAAAGAGATATTCCAGGTGGAAGTGTTCCACTTTCTAGCGTGTAAATTAGTCTTGCATTCGGAACTGTAGTTTCTGCTTGTACTGCTAATGTACTAACATAGTTAGAACTTATACTACCTAGATTCTCAGGAGTTAGCCATCTTATTACACTATCTACCTCACCTAGTAGTTTAATTGTAAATGTTTTTGCTTTTTCAGCTATTTCTGTAGAAGTAATACTTACTGTACCAAGATCAATCGATGTACCTTTGGTTAATGTTTTATGTAAAACTTTGTCTAATACAACAGTATCAAATTCTGAGTTAGTTGTGTTTATGCTTTGTACTTTGTAAGCAAACCCATCTATATTAAAATTTTGTCCTACTGCTCTATTGGCGTGTTCCCCTAGTTTGTTAAGTTTCAAGTTTAACGAATTAACAGGTGTGTCTTCAAAAACAAATTGTAAAAACTGAATATTTTCTTGATCTATTTCAAAACGTCTTGCGTTTACTGTAAACTTGTATTCTTTTGTTACTGCTGGTTGGTAGGGCGTGTAGCCTGCTATTTCACCTGTTATTGTATCTAGTGCTAGTCCTGGCGGTAATTCGCTGTCGGACCCGTCATCATTTTTTGACTCTAGGTTATAAGCAACAAGGCCTGTTAGTGTGTTAGGATCTATGATATCTAAAACTAGTGTAATATAGTTGTTAGCTCGTCTATAACCAAAATCTCTAGGAGTAATCCAAATAGGAGTTCGTAAATTGGTAACATCGGCAGTAAATATGCCTGTTCCTACTTGCATTATAGTTGTGTCTGATCTAAAAAAGTCGTCACCTACAACATAAATTCTAAATGTACGTTTTTCTATTGTATCACCGTCACTAACGCTTACTGTAAATTGATAAAACCTATTTAATTTTTTTGGCGTTTTGGTCGGTACAGATAACCCATAAAGTGTTATATCATAAAAATAACTATCGTAGCCATTATTGGGACGAACAGCAAAGTCAAATGGAGTTTTTCCTTGCGCATCATAAGGGCCTGTGTCATATTCACCTGTATTAATATCTTTTTCTAACGATAATATAGGATCTACTATTCCTACAAGTCTACCATCTCGCGTTAATTGTACACCCGGCGGTAACTCTCCGTCTCTACTTCCTATCCAATATTCTAAAGTTTGTCCTGCACTGGTGTCTGCATCTATTACTTCTAATTGAAAATCAACTGGCGCACTATCTAAAATAAAGTATTGTCCTTCTAAACCAACAGGTAATAAATCTTCCTCTGTAATCCAAACAGGTTTATCTGGGCCTTGCACCTCAATTACAAATGTTCTATCTTCTAGGATCGGACCTAATGTAGCTCTAATAACAAACTTATAGTTTGTATCTCTAGGAACTTGATACGGAGTGCCTACAAGTTGATTACCACTTAACCTCATACCGTCTGGTAAGCTGCCACTTATAAAAGTAGTAACAGCTGATAAATCTGAAAGCGGCAAACTTACTGTAGTAGTTTGTCTTTCTTGTAATGTTGCTAATTTTATACCTGACGATTTAGTCCATAAACTCATTTAATGATCCTCTGCAATGTATTTATCGCTATAGAGGATCTGTAAAGGTTCCGTAGTCTGATGTTAATCCTTCTGGACTTGTAAATGTACCATAGTCTATTGGTGTGAAATATAGTAAAAGTTCGAACGTAGTTAGTGTATTTGTGTCAATAGACCCATAATCTGTGTCAATGAGTGCTTCACGTACATTTTGTGTATAGTATCGCATGTCTAAACCATACACTAAACCTGTTAAATCTCCTACAAAAGAACTAGCAGTAATAGTACCTGCACCACTTATATTATAAGTATTAGCATTAAGATTGCCGCCTAACGTAGGTGATGTATCTTGAACAACTAGATTGTTTCCATCCACTGCAAATGTCACAGTATGTCCTGAAATAGAAGTGTCAATATTTTGACCTCCTAATAAATTAATAGCGTCAGTACCAGTAAATGCTAAAGATCCTACATCGGAGTTAAAAGTAATATTGCTTATAGCGTCGGCTGTGATAGTTATTTCATTGTATGTGTTAGACAAATTAATATTGTCACCTGCAACTAAACTTTTAAATTGTAAGTAATTAGTATCTTTTACATAAAAAATTCCTGTACCAGCACCTATATTTTGTCCGTCTGCCCCTGGTAATATTCTTTGATCTAATTCTGAAAAGTTTGCATTAACTTTATTAAATGCAACACGGAGATCATCACCTGTTCCGTCGTTTGCAATAGTCCCTATGTTTATGCTTTGAATTGCCATTTATGTCTCCGTTATAAGTTTGCCAGTACCCATGCTTTAAATGCTGCATAGTCGCCTGCACCGTCTTGTAATGCTGTTTTCAAATCTGCAATTTTTACATACCCTGGTATTTCACCATTTACACCATCTACTAATAGTGTTGAATCATCTGCAAACACACTGCCAATTACATCACCTGTAACGCCTTCAGCAGCTACAATATTTCTGTTTGCATTGATTACTTGTCCAGCGCCTGCAGAAAGATTTAAATTTGCTGATGCAACAATTTGTATAGGACCCGGACCAGTAGAGCCACCATTTGAAATAGTTAAGTAACTGTCACTTGCTGCCATCCAGTTTATACTAGATATTGTTCCTGTAATAGTTCCACCTACTCCATCTACTAATAATGTTGAATCGTCTGCAAACACACTTCCGTTCACATCTCCAGTATGGTATCCAGTTGTGTTACCATTTATTGTACCGCTTACATATGCATTTCTAAATTGCTTATCAGTAGCACCTAGATCATAAACTCCGTTTACGTGAGGAGTAGTATGACCACGTATTGTGCCTGTGGTGTTTATCGAGCTTAAAATAGCATCAACTAAAACTGTAGAATCTTGTCCAAAAACACTACCAACTAGATCTCCGCTGTTTTTTACATCTACAGTTAAGTCTCCATTTTGTACTTGTGTTAGTGTAATATAACCTGCATCATTATTAAGAGTGGATATATCATCACCTCTTAGTACTGCTCCGTCTGCTCGAGCTCCTTGGGTTGCTGTAGCAGCATCAGTTATGCCGTATCCTGCAAGTGTGGTTGGTTTACTTGTAACATCTGCAAACGCTACAGAAGTTAAATAACCTGCGTTATTTAAAAGTAAACTAATATTACTACCCTGTGCAAGATAATTACTATCGTTTGTAAAATGACTTATGTTAACCGGAGTATCATCTAAATCAGTGTAACTACCTGTTGTGGCTACTGCTGCGAGCGAAGTACCACCCTTGGTTATGTTGGTCGCATTAATATTGGTTATAGTTAATGTGCCACTACCTGTTACGTTAACAACACCAATTATGTCGTTACCTGTTAACTGTAAATTATCTCCTGAGGGCAATTCTTTTATTTTATTGCTGTCTGTGGTGTCAACTATTAAAGGTATTCTATTGGCCATCTTTTAATCCTGTTTTTTATATTTATCGGTTTTTGGTTCTATAATGATACCAGTGCCACCTTTTGAGGGATAGACAGTTACTTTAAGCCCATCTCGCGTTGTTTGTACAATTGGTTTAGGTTTTTGCGCCATTACAATCTACCTACCACAACTTCTACTATGCCTTTGTCACCGTCTAGTTTTTCACCAACAGCCTTACCAATGACACTACCAACTTTAGGTTCTGCATCAACCATTGCGTAGCCCGGTATTGCACTTGCTACAAGCATATCACCTTTGCGTACTTTTCCAATTACTTTAACCGGAACACGACCTTGCAATGCAATAGCAGTTGCTATACCTGGACATTCTGCGTTCATGACATAGGCTGGGTTTTCTGAAACAACACCTGCAACTCTAGTAGAACGGTGTTCCTTGCTACTTGTAATTTCTTTTTCTCCACCAAATATTACAACAGTACCTACTTCATATTCTACATCAGCTTCATAGTATTCTGCCAAGTCAGCATATGTTGCCTCAAATTTACTTCCTGTTGTAAGAGTCCAGTTTCCTGTGATTGTACCTGCTGTTGCAGCAGCCCCTGTGGTTATGGATGTGGTTTTAAGTGTATCACTTACATACACAACACCAGTTCCTTTACCGCTCAATGTAAGATCTGTATTTGAACTTTCAGAACTAATGTTGTCTGCTTCTAGTGAAGTTGCACTAAATGTACCGTTAACATCTAAATTATCATTAACATATACTATACCTGTACCATTACCACTGAGTGTTAGATTTGTATTAGTGCTTATACTTCTTATATCATCTGTTTCAACACCTGTTGTTGTAACCCTAGCTTCAACGTTACCGCCTGTTATAAAGGTTATAGTATCAGCAGTAGCAAGTGTCTTACCAATACCTGCACCAATACCGACACCAGTTCCTGTTGCATCTTTTTCATCTGGTGCTTCTATAAACGAACTATAAATCCAACGAGCAGCTAGTGCAGATGTTTCAGTTGAGCCTCCTGAAGTACCAAAATCACTAGCAGCATGTAAGTTACTTTCGCTATATGCTGCTATGTCACCTACACGTATTGCACCGCCTGTGTTTAAAGTAGGCTTAGTAGCTCCACTTGCAGTAAGTATTGTACCTTGTGCTGGAGTTTTGAAACTTAGTGTTCCAGAACTTTCTGACAAAATTTCCTGTGTACTTACACCGCCAATAATATAACCAGTTGCCTGTATTTTACCATTGATGTCTCGTTTTGCAATAGAGTTATTACTGTTATCATACGCTATGTTGGTATAAGCGTAGTTACCGTCACCTGGAGTACCATATTGTATTAATACATCACCTGGGTCATTTACAATAGTATTTGTAGGAGGATTGCTGTAATAAGCTCTTTCTGTTCCAAAATCACTGTCTGCTAAACCTCTACCTTGGTCTATGATTGTTGCGAATGAAACTTCTTCAGCAGCACCGTTGCCGTCTGTTGCTCTACCTATAGCACTACCACCATAGTCATCGCCTAAGTTTCCACCAGTCAAATTAGGGAGCTTTTCAAATGCAACACCTCTGTCTTTTAGATTGATGTAGCCAGATCTTAGATAGCCTCCTGAAAACACTGTACTTGAAATATTTGTAGCAGTTCCAGCTACGCCATTTGTAACAGTTGATTTGTAAATAGGAGTAGTTTCGTCATCAACCCAAACATCACTTGTTCTAATAATAACTATGGGTTGGTTAATTACAGAATTAACAACATAGCCAGTTGGTTTTGTGCCTGTGCTTGGATCACCTTGGTAAAGTATATCTCCTGCATCTGCTGTAATATTCGCTGTAGTAACTGTAAGTTGTACATCTTCAGCAAAACTATCATATTCGAATGCTGCCAAACCTCTGGAACTTTGTCCTGTTCTACCAGTACCATCAGGATCACCTTCTCCTATGCTTCCTGCATCTCCATCTGTACCATACAACCCTGTACTACTTGAAAGAGGCTTTGCTCGATTCATTAACAATTTAGCTTGTGATATTTCTGCATCATCGTTAACGTCACTGTTTAGAATTGCCTGTGCTTCTATCTGTAGATCTACCTCTGTATAAGGCGCACTAGAGCTTCTACTAATTGTTATATTAATATCACTAGTAGTTTTTTCACTTGCATTTGCAAATTCGTCTATTGGATTTTCTAAAACAGTAGCAGTTGCAGTCGGACTACCGCCTGGTCCTACGTAAACAGGAGTTAGAGTTGTATTGAAACCTGCCCCAGTTAATAAATCGTAGGTTATAATTTGCACGTTTTTATTTTCAACGTAGTCAAATCTAGTTTCTGTAGCAATTACAGTTGCAGTGCTTGAGCCATCATTTAATGTATCGCCGTCTGCAATTGTGCCTATTAACGGATCGACAACTAAACGCTTGTATCCTGTTGGAACAAATAATTGTTTTTGTTCCAACCCTGTACCGTTCCTATCATGGATTAGCACGTTTCTTAGATCGTCTATTTCATCGTAACTAGTAGTTGCTTGTACAACATAATCTTTTGTAGCAGCATCGTTATCATCAGTTGGATCTAGAAGATTAGTAATTTTATTACTATTCATATTCATATTGGCTTCCATTTTTGTGGAACCATCTAGAGCCATAAATCCTGGATCAAATCTAGAACTACCAGTTAATTGTATAGATCCATTATGACCTAATCTTCTACTAACATAGTTTGCAATTGCTTTTTCTGTAGGTACTGCTGTGTCACTTAGATCAGTAAACAGTTCGTCATTTGAGAATTCGCTAATAACAACACCGTCTTTAAATCCTAGAGATGCTGCTCTTGAAATACCTACTTCGCCTGAGAATGTAATACTACCTGTTGCTTGGTCGACAACAAAATACTTACCTACACGGAAGAATCCGTTTTCGTCTGAGCTGATAAAGAACACTCTACCTTTTCTGCGTTCCCATACCTGAGCTTTACTTGCATTGTCTTCATCACTATATGCAGGTGCTTTATCTTCTGTAGGTCTACCTAAAAGCACATTAGGATAGTTAGATGTGTTAAATCCGCCTGTACCAATTTGTGTAAAGTCATGACCTGTAGCACGACACAATGAAATACTAATTGTAATTTCAGCTGTGGTACCAATTTGTAGTCCTGCGAATAAACTTTGTTCTTTCGTAAATGCTGTTTTTATACCAGTGTTTGCAGCAGATCCTGTAATGTCCCAATCTGCGCCATCGGCTTGATAATCCTGTACTTCTATGTACCAAGCACTTTCATCATCAACCCATTGACCTCCGCTGGTATATGCATTATATCCTGTGCCGTCTATTGTATTAGTTATTGCGCTATCACTATAAAGTTCGAATGTGTTTGCAGTTACATTGCCTACATAAAAGGTGTTACCGTTTAGATTAGTCATACCACCTACATTACGAATAGTTATACCGTCACCATTGCTTAACCCATGACCCGTGCTTGACACTACAACTGGATCAGCTTGTGTTGCACCAGTAATCGTACCATAGTCTACTGGTTGATAATCTATAATTTGGAATGTTTTACCTTGATGAGTAAATATCATACCACCTGTGTAACCAGGATCTCCAGGCTGCAATAATGTTTGACTAGTTGCATCTGTCGCATCTGTAACTAGTCTAGTTTCTATATCTGCGTCATTAATTGCTTCAATCGCAATTTTAGTATCGCCTACTAATGACCCTAATGTTTTTGCTCCATTATCTGGGTCAGTAGTTGTAAGTTTTGCAAATTTAACAGTTAATTCTTCAAATCCAAATGTTGCATCAAAGGTAGCTCTAATTTCGTCAGAACCCAAAGATTGATTTTGATCATCTGATCGAGTAAAGCCTGTGCTTCTATATGTAGCAAGGTCACTTTCATCAAAGTTTACAGCAGTACTTGGTCTTTCAGTAATCCCTTCAGAATCGGCAACACCTGTAAATATAAAGTTTTCGCCATGTCTATATTCTATAAGTGTATTATTTGTTACAGTATCTTGTAGTTCGCCATAATAATCGATATTACTTCCGGCTTCTTGTAAACTTAATCTATATACATGATTTCCTATGCCGCCGCTTGTTTCGAATGTACCGCCACTTGTATAAGCACCAAAAGTCAATCCATTTAATGGAACAGTTAAACTTGCATTAGTGTACAGTTCAAATGTGTTTGCAGTAACGTTGCCTACCCAATATGATTCTGTATTAAGATTATTCATACCACTTATGCCTGAGAAATAAACTTTCTCACCATTTGTAAGTGTGTGTCCTGTGCTAGTTACTACTACAGGATTTGCCTGTGTTATAGCTGAAATACTGCCTGATTTTTGTGCAGCAACATATGTACCTTGTGTTGTACCATAAGCTAAAGTAACTGGTATAGTAAGGTCATTGGTTGAAGATACACCACCAATATCTGCACCGTCAATTGTAATTGTATCTCCCGCAGTGTATCCATAGCCTACGTCAGTAACAGTAAACAATGCTGTGTTAGGTGTGCCTGCTGTAACTGCTATTGTAAATTCTGCACCAACACCACTACCTGAAGTGCTCTTTTGTTTAACATTTAAGAAAGTACTTGTTACTGAAGGTATTGTACCTGTAATACTTGCATTGTTAACAGACTCTACACCTGTTGCAATAACAGCTCCGCCCTTACCGAAACCACCAATACCGCCGCCATTTGGATCTGCTAGGTTTTCAACTCTGCTGATTCTATAGTTAAGTGGTCCTACTGCACCGCCATGATCTATATAAATGTAACTGTTTGACATTGGTGCTTCTTTGAAATCATAAACAGTTATTGTTGTGTCACCTGAAGCATTTGTGAAACCACTATAGGTAAATGCTTTAATAGGCTGCACCATATTTTTAAGTGTTGTAACTTCGTCTGGTATTTCGTTGGGGTCAGCACCTTCAGCAACTAAACCAAAGTTACCATAACCATTGGAACCATTAAGCGAACGTATTTCAGAACCGTTAGCTGCATAGTAAGCAGCATGGGTATAGTATGTAAACATACTAACCATTTCTGAAAATGCACCATTTGTAGTTACAAGTCCATATCCTAAATCGTTAATTTGTGTAAAGTCGTTACCTAAAATAGATCTGTTACCAGCAGTTTGTAAAAAAATGTCTTGTATAATATCATTAACATCATGGCCTGGATCACCAACATTATCTGCGCCTGCCTTGTTCCAACCTAGGTCATTGCCCGAACTTGGATCTAGATACAATACTGCTTTACCTGTTCCGCTGTCATAGTTTGATATTGCATTTACTTGGTATCTAATACCATCAAAATAGAAAGGTGCAGGTAACTGTGGTAAACGCAGTTTCAATCCTTGTGGTTCGCCTCCTACATCTAAGGACTCTACTACAAGTGTAAACGCATCTAATGTTACGTTACTTCCAGTAATTCCAAAAGTAGAACTGTTTCCAGAGTTTCCTAATACTCGCATAGGAATATTTCCGCAGAATGCATCTACAAACATGCCTCCTGTAAATGCTTTTGCATTACGTGATCTAGAAAAACTAGTAGCTGTTTGTATGTAAGGTGACTTAGTCAATACTTGTCCTACTGGATCAAGCACACACATAAAGCCACCGTGACCTTGCACAGTGACGTTTCTAACAATAGTAGCATCGTCCATCATAAAGACATCAACACCGTCATCATCATTACGCTTAGGTGGATTATAGTTAGAGTCAAATGCAAAGTTGACTTTGTCTACTAAGTCTCCAACCTGTTCGGTGCTGCTTGTAACTGCTATCCAACGATTGGTGTTTGTTAATTCTTGGTCATTGCCGCCACCAACATCTTGATCACTTGCTTCAGCAGTATGTGAAACTAATGCCCTATAATAGAAATTAGTAACACCTCTAGTAGTTTTAACAAAATCACCTTGGGCATAATCTGTACCAGCTGACCACGCAGGTTCCACAATGCCTTGGGTAAGATCTACGTCTACTGATCCTCTGTTAAATCCGCTTCCTGCTGGGTCAACGCCTGCAAGTAAATCTGCTGCTATAGAAGATATTTGTGCAATCGAATCAGCAGTTTCTGCTTCTGTACCTGGAGTAAGTGCGCCTGCATAGTATTCCCCTTGTGCTTCTAGTGTAGCTTCTTCGCCTCCACGTTGTAAATCGTTTACCAAAGCATCAACAATTAGTCCTACGTCTCTTTCGCATTTTGCTCTGCTTACAATAGAAAATAGTGTAGGATAGGTTGCATCTGCATATTCGCCAACTTCTGCTTGGATAAATTCTCTATTTAATTTGAGTACTTCTGCGGCTTTATTATACTTTCCTAAATTGTTAATAGCATTACCTACGTTAAGGGCTTTCGTATTGTCTAATAAATAGTGTCTACCAAAATAGCCTTGGGTTTGTCCAACTTGGTTAATAAATGGCGTACCAGTGGTTAGTAGAGTATTACCGTCAAATTCTTTGTCTCTATAAAAATAGGTATCAGCCCATGTGGACTGAGAAACTCTTCTTTTAGGACGAATAATAACACGTCTAAATTCGTCACCTTTGAGCGATACGTTTCTTGATAATTTAATAGGATAGTCTTCTTCGTAAATACCTGCTTCTACACGTATAACTACTTGTTTTGCATTTACATAATTTCCTAGTTCTAATTCTTCTCCCGCCTCAAAGTCTTTTGCTTCTAGTGGTTGAAGGAAGAAAGTAGTACCACCTGTATTTTGTGTGTAGGTGATAATTCTACCTATTGCACCACTACGTTTACCTCTGATAACTTTACCTGGCAGTGCATCAACGTTGTCAGGGTTAGTTTGGTCAAGTTCCCCTGCACTGCTGTTATCAGTTATTAATTGATATCTATTACCATATGCAATGTCTGCACCTGCATTGATGCCATTCTTGATGATATTTCTAATTAAATTAATGTTTTGTGTGACTGCAATATAACCATTGTCTGTAGGAGAAAGAGCTGAAATGCTTGTGTCCTGGTCAAACTTTGATTGGTATCTTACACCAATCTGTGCTGATCCATCATTTACAAATGTTGTATAAGAACTGTTATCATAAGGTGTCGATAATGTAGAATCTGTAAACAATTCTACTGTAGTATCTGTAATCTTTTTGACATAAATTATTTCATCAATAATTTGAGTCATGCCTGACACTGTTTTAAAAATAATTTGATTGCCGTCTGACAAGTTGTGTGCTGTACTTGTTGTAACAACCGCAGGATTATCACCGGATTTCTTTGTAATTGCTGTTACTGTTTTTGGATTGAAAAGGCTGTTTGTTAATACAGCCTGAATAAACTCGCCCAGTTTAGCAAAACTATCATCTGTTCTTTCTAATTGGGATGTAATTGCAATTCTGCCACTCACGCTGGAGTAATATCTTCTAGCTGCCTGTCTTGATAAAAAGTTTGCAGTATCACCTCTAGTTGCGTCAAATCCTACAGCATCTATTATTAATCCTAAATCCCTTTCACACAACTCAACATTGTAAGCAAAATCAGGATATGTAAATGCAATGTACCCTATAACTTCTTTTTGTAAGAACTTTCTATTGTTTCCAAGGATGTTCCTTGTGCCTGTATTAACAGCACTTTCTACTCCGCCTGCTGTTACTTGTGCTGCTGTCCCTGCTGTGATAGGTGTTGCACCATAACTCAGTGTTTGAAAATAAGGTCCTGGTTCTTCTGGAGCAGTTTCTATAATTTCTGCTGCTCTTCTAGCTGCTGCATTTACAGATCTAAACGCATATGTATTTGCTGTACCTTCCTTGCCAAATGGCACTCCTTGCATTGTATCGTCACCTGCTGTGCTAACAAATAGTACTTCTGGAGAACTATACGCAGTATTGTCTACATAAAATTTTGTAGCAGCTTGTAAATCACTTTGACCATTTGGAGTTCCAGACCCTGCTAAGTCGCCTGGATGATCACTTAGTGTCAAAGTACCGGTCATTGTGTCGCCTGTTCTACGCACAACACTCTTACGAGGCATTGCTACATCACTTAAGAAGTTACCTTCAAGGCTGTCATCATAAGCAGCATCAGTTATAGTGTGAGTATCGTCAGCAGCAATAGCACCTGAAACAACAACTTTGAAAGGCTCTGCAAAAGAATCACTTTCAGCTTCTGCGTAGACTCTGTCTAAGAATACTGAAAGTTCTGTATCTGATTCGTATCTAATATAGTATGTAGTGCCAGTAGTTAAGTTTGTCGGATCTGTATCTTCAGCATTGAAAATATATGGAGTTCCGTTTACACCACTGTCAAATCCATGTCCGCTAGAAAATACTAAATGACCGTCTCCATTGTAAAAATCTATTGTTTTAGTAAATCCTTCAGCACTTGCTGGTTCTTCTGCAACACGAATAGGTAAGCCACTTGTGATATATCTTCTGTCTGCATAGCCTTTGGTAATTACAAGATCATCTATTGTATAAATTTCTGCTCTACCAGGCTGATTACTTAGAGCAGCAGCCGCTGCCTCACTAATAGCAACGCCACCGATTGCAAAAATTCCTTCACCACTCAAATGTCCACCTAAAGTCGGAGCAACAGTGTCTTGGACAATTTCAATGGCTGTAACAGTTAGGTCAATGTTTCCAGGATTTGATATTAAGTCAACACCAATAGTGCCATCTGTTGATGTAATACTAGAAAATATTATTGCATCTCCAGTAGCATTTGTTGTAACAATTTTATTATCAGCAAAAGCTTCTGGAGTGTCACCTAATGAAAGAAAACTTAGACTGCCTTCTTGTCCAAAGACAGCATAAAGTTCTGTAAAGTTTTCATTTACTTTGCGAAACGACTCGCGAATACTATCGCCTGTGCCGTCATTGCCCTCAACACCAATATCTACTTCTTGTTTTGCCATTTAATTTTGCTCCGTTTATAAATTTGGAATTCTATCCATGTCAAAGTTTACACTAACTCCGCACCCGCAGCTACTTTGAGCATTAGGATTTTTTATTTCAAATTGTGATCCTATAATAGATTTAACATAATCTATTTCAGATCCTGCTAAGAACATCAAACTATGAGCTCCTACAACAAAGTTGCCTTCATCACAAGTAACGATAAAATCATGTTTATCTATTTCTTCTTGTTGTGAAACACCCCATTCGTATTCGAATCCAGCACATCCTCCGCCTTTGATATTAAGTGTTATTGCATAGCACTTGTTTTCTTCACAAAGTTTTCCAATTTGGCTATTTGCCTGGGGAGTAACTGTAATCAAGCTCATTTTTGCTCCTTATATGAGTATTTATCGTATCGTTTTATAATCTTAATGTAAATATAATTATGTTTTTAAAAGAATACACTGTTAAAAAAGAACACACGAGAACTAGCAAATTAGGTAAGGTACATAACTACACAAGGTATATAACCATGGTTATGCTAAGATGCGACAACTGTGATCAACAATTTGAAAGACAAAGAGGTAATATGGATCCAAAAAGATTATCTAATTCCTACTTTCACGTGTGTAAGAACTGTGATAGTAAGAAATTTGCACAAAAAAAGGGTGTAGAACAAAAGCAGAAATGGAATTTTTCTGCTAGTTCTGACATCCCTATTGGTAAACTCTAATCTTCTTTTTTCCAAATAGTCCAGGCACCGTAAGCAATACAGCCTAAACCAATAATATTAGTTGGTGCTAGTAGCATGGCAAGACCTGCTCCTATAAGAACTATGCCGTCCCATGATGTGCGCTCTTTAATACGAGTATCTACCCATTTCTTAATCATTTCTTAGAATCCTTTTAAGTTGTTTTTCTAATACTGTTAGCCGCGCTTCAGAAGATCTGATTTTTTCTTCTAAACCTTGTACATATTTTTGACTGGGAATAACATGTTCTGCACCATCTTCACCTAATACGGTCATAGTATCGACGCCTTGCCCACGCAATCCACCTAAAACTCTATTAGGATTTTTATTAGATAATGATTGGGTCTGGTCCGGCTTGTTTCTGCCGTACATCTTGTTCAAATAGTTCATTGTTCTTCTCCATACTGTATTTATGTAGTGCAATACTAGCCAAGTTTTTACATTTAGATTCTACCATAATGTCTGCATAAGGTAAAAACTCTAATGCCCAATCGTTAACAGCATTATTCCACATATAATCACTGTGCGCTCGCAGTTTTGCTTTTTTGTAGCCTGCTTCTAACAGAGAGTCCATGTTAGGGCGCATATTAGTAGGATAATTGCCAATTAGATCCTCTCGACTAACACTGTAATGAATCACAGGGCGCACACCACGCCAACTATCAATCACGCGAGCAAATCTATCGTCGGTGGGACGAATGTATTCTCCTTCACGGCACCAGTGATGGTGTATGTCAAGTACGAGTGCGACATGTTCGGCAAGTTCGAGACTTGCGTCGAGTCCCCACTTGTTTTCGTCGTTTTCAATAGTAATGCAGTTTCTTGCTTCTGGAGACAATCGTTGAAGTGCGTTGATGATACCGGCTGGACCTCTGCGTCCTGAGATGTGGACGTTACACTTGAAGTCTTGCCAATTAACGCCATAGCCCATCCACCTCGCAACGTTGATGTGATACTCAAATTCCTCAATTGATCTCTCTACTATATCATCATTATCACTTGCCAGCACAGTAAACTGACCAGGATGCATACTGAGCCTGACATCAAGCGACCTAGCGAGGGCGCCGACCCTTGCGAAATGCTCCTCACAATATCGGACCACATCAGGACGTTGCCAATAATAACACCAAGTAGGCTCAGTGAATACAGGAAGTACATCACTCCCCAATCTAACCATTCGTAAAGCATTAGGTAATCCTCCTACGTATTTTATAAGGTTGTAATACGACTGTATGTTATGCACCATGATGTCCCACAGTCGTTGTTCGGCAACATCACGTGTTTGTCTATTGAGCCACTGTACTGTTGTGCTACGGGTATTTAGTGGCCGCTGGATTTCCTCCAGCAGTTTTTTCTTCTGCGTTTGGTCTGGATGCATGTATTTGCATGCAAAGCCTATGCGTTGGATATTTTTCATTGTTTTAATATACACTCTTTACTTCCAGTTGTCAACCACCCATGGATCTTCACAGTTGTGAGGATTGGGATCTCCGTGGAAAACAGTAATGCAACAATCAGGAGGTGGCACTACATCTTCTATTATTTGTAATTTCCTTGTACCTTTGTGTCCTGGTAATAGTGTTTTGGATGATCTTACTTCCCACTTCCAGCTTAATATCCAGCTGTCAGGAAACAATAAAGGTTGATTGTGTTTTACAGCATCGAACAAGTAATCTTGATCTCCAAAGTATCTCTTTATTATTTTGTTTGGATCTACAATATACTTTTGCCATACATCATCTAGTTCGCCAACTTTAAATCGGATCACACTAGAATTGTACTTGTTCCATTTAGGACGCATAGCTCTTGTAAAATCTCTAATTGTACACCATTTGTGAGGCTGATATTCGAACAGTTTATCTATATTACCTGCAATAACAACATCCAAGTCCAAATATAGCACTGTGCCATTTAGAGGTAAATCTTTGCTGTACATATAAGGTTTACACCACCACCCTGTCAAATTTTCAGGTAAAGGTAAAATTCTTATATTTTTGTCTATTCCGCTAGAGTCTTCGGTTAAACACACCATTTCAAATGGAAGCGTACAGTGTCTTTTTACACTGTTGTATAGCTTGTTAACGTAATCAGCACTGTACTTTGTACCGTGTTTTAAGCAAAGTATATAACGTTTTTCTTCTGTGTCTTTTGTAGCAGAATATAAAGATTTTAGATTTTTTTCTATCTTTCTTTGATGCTTAATAACTTTCCATTGATCTTTTGTGTATTTTGTTTTGTCAATCTTAGCCATCTACAAACGACATCTTCTGTACTTGAAAGGGTGTATAGATTGCACTGTTAGCACCATGCTCTGCACATTCAACTGATTCGCACCAACAACGACCGTCTGTCATTTCTTTAACCAACTGATCTGCAAAGCGCCATGCATGTTCTGCAAACTTTTCTGTACCTACACCGTCAAACTCTCTCACTTCGCAAAGGTCTAAATCCTGTAACTGATAAAACTCAGCTTTGTGCGGGTCAGCAATATCAATGCAAGTTTTATGATCAAAACTATCTTCGAGCCAAGCCTTCAAAGGTTTTAGTCCTCCAAAGTCTACAGCCCAGTTTTTATTATCAAGATCTCTACATCCAAATGTAAATTTAAATGCTAAACTATATCCATGTAATAAATGGCAGTGAGAATGATCTGCGTTGGGTTGCCGGAATACTGCTGAAAGTCCGATGTTGTGTCCATATGTTTTTGTTGAGTAGTAAGCCATATATTTCTCCTATTTAAAATATGTGGCGGCAGAATTATTAGGGTTGACGCCAAGTCCTATATTGTAATTATTATATTACAAATTATTTAGATTGTCAAGTGAAACATTAGGATATTTCCATTCTTTTGGTAATACCCAGTCAGGCGTCTGATAAATTGTAAATTTAATTTTAGGAAAGCATCGAAACACCATCCCTATTTGATGTACCCAATATCGAGGATCTACAGCTCTTTTATTTGCACTGTCGTAGTTAACAGTGTCTTTATAAACATTATTGATATGTTTGTCTTTGCTATACAAATCAAACCCAATTAAATTAACATACTTTTCCTTTGCATACATTGCTGCAATAAGAACAGCATATGGACCACTACCCCATTGAAATGGCTCATCCCATCTCTCTTCGCCTAAGTAAGGCAACTTAGGAACCTTACGTATATGTTTTGCCCTGAAAGAATCATACCAATCGTTGCGAGTGTATACTAAACTATAGTCATTTGCGTTTCTATCAATGGCTTCTTTTACCATCTTTCTATCAACACAAACTAGATATTCTACAGAATGATCTCTGATTATAGCATTACATCCGACATGAGGTCTGGGCAGTTTACCTAGATTTACTTTTAATCTACTTTCACCATTTCCAATAACAAACATGCTATTCTCATTTAAGATCTTTTCTTATCAAACCTATTTGATCTGCAACCTTTTCTAAGTTTTTATTTGCGTTATTTAGAGACTGTATCATATTTGCAATATTATGCACTGCCCACCACCACCATATTACACTTACTGTAAAGAAAATTTCCCCGCCGATTACAATTAATTGTCCCATAATATCATCAAAGCCGAACACATGCAAAAGATACTGCGCCGCTAGAAATATTAATGGAAAACTCCAGGCAAAGTATTTCCACAATTTAACTTGTAATAACAAATTTTTCATTTATCTAGAAATATTTCCGAATGGCTTCCAAGTTCCTGGACTTCCATCTCTAATACACACCCAACCTATCCATCCAGTTGGTTGTGGATTATCATTCCAAACAATGTCGCCTTTCCTGTAAGAACCATTTTGTGGTTCTGCAGGTCCAACTTCTTGTTTTTTATTTTGAAAACGCACAGGTCCTGCCGTAGTTATGTCAACATCGTCTCCAAAGTTTTTGACACGAATGCCTATGCGATCATTAAATGTTGTTCTTTCATGTACTTTAATGCCACCTGTAGGTTCTATACTAATTCTTCTTGTGTCATCGGTAATAAAATCCAATCCACTTGTGGTCCAAGTACCTATTTTAAATCTTAAATCATCAGTCGGATCAATGACAAGTTCGTGTTCTAAACTTTTTACACTTATAGCTCCATTAGGTTCTAGTGTTCCTAACCCTAGTCTCATAGATCCTGCATCATAATGCATGTAATTATCAACTGTCAGGTTATTTGCTACTTCTAGATTATCTAAAACACCTACTTTAGTTAGGCTGCTATGGTGTATTCCTACACCTAGTGCTTCTGCACTAAGTACAGTTTGATTGTTTATTCTGTACTCTTTATCTCTGTGCAAATCAATTATTTCACTAGAGTATAATCTAGTAGGATTAGATTGCATAGTAAATTGTTTTGTGTTACCCTCTCCGGTAAAAATTAAACCCTTGTTTGCTATAGAGCCATTTTCGGCCTTGAATTCTAAAGGTCCAGTTCTTTCATTTCTTACGTCTGCACTAATTTCATCTACGTGTAATTTTTTTGCAAATACTTCACCGTCTACAGTTAGGTTACCTTCAATGCTCAATGCGTTTTTGATTACAGGTGTTTGTACAGCAGGTGCAATGATCCTATCGTTTTCTACAAAAAGAACTTCTTTATCTGCATATGTAGCATTGTCTTTAATTCCAGTACTGCCAAACTTTGCTATTTTTCCGCCCATAATTTTATTGCCACTTAATTCTCTATCAAGAATTTGTGCTTTAGGGGCTGGTTTGTTATCTATATCTTCAAGTGCTTTTGCTAATGCATCAAGGCTTTCACGAATATTGGTCATGCGATAAATCCTGTTCTCATACAGTATTTATCAACTTACCTTAAGCAACACAGTATCGGGATTTACCCTACCATTAAGTTTAGTATCAGTAGTAGCAATATCTTCAAGGAATTTACGCAGTTTTACTTTACCTGCTGCCTTGAAATCTTTAAGTTGATCTGCAGGTTTGCGTAATGTTTTTTGTATGCTTTCTTGTTCGTTGTAACCTATAATAGTGGTTCCTTTAACTTGCAATCCGCTACCTTCTCTTCTAGATCCTGTAGGATCTATATTTTGTGCAACATACTTGCCTAGTTTACGTGTCTTAACATTAAACACCCAAAGCTCATTTGCACCTACTACATCTGTAGGATTAACACTTGCAAGATTATACTTTGGATCTGCTTTACAGAACTTCAGCTTTTCAACAAGTTTGTCTGCACTCTTAGGCTTAGCCTTACGGGGCTTGCGTGTTGCTTTTGCTTGATCAATGATAAAGTCAAGTGCGCTCATAAGTTCTTCGATAGCAGTACGGAACTTTTTAATGTCTGCTTTCTTAAGATGAGCATAACCTTCTTTAAGTTGTGCCCAGAGGTCTGCTTCTTTTTCGTCCATTTTTTTCAACTGACCGGCAGTTGGCATGCGCTCTAGCTCGTCATAATCTGCCATAATACCATCATAAAACGTTTTCATTTTGCGAGCATGTGCTTGACTTGGTTGTAATTTGTTAAAATGTTTTTTAAAGTCAAAACCCTTCGGATCAAATTTGCTAGGATCACTTATCCAAGTTTCGAGCCATTCGTCAATGTCTTCTACCATATCAAATGATTGATCACGAATACGTTCCTGAATAGTGGGAACGTACACATTCTTCTTGGCTTTTTCTTCTTGTTTAACTTCTTCTACAACCTTTTCACCATTATCGATAGCTTCTTCAGCCCATTTGTGCAAATAATATGAATGTGGCTGTAAAGTATCGCCTGTACCTGGAAGACTGGTCCAATATTTTGCATATGCTTCATTATAGTCTGGACAACCGTCTAACAAAATACGAGCATATGTTCCAGCTGTAGGACGTACATTGCCTTTTTTAGCGGCTGCAATCTGTTTAGGTGTATAACCGTTAGACTTCATCCACGTATAAAAATAAGGAACTATATCTGCTGGTTTATATTCTTGGTAATAAAAATCAGTTGCAGCTCTTTGTAGTTTACCAAATGCTTGAGGAGTTAAGTTTTCCCAGCCATCAAAACTTGGACCTGAAAGTTTGCCACCTCTACGTCGTGGTGCTAATTGTGCTTTGGTCTTTTTACGTGCCATGTGAAGTCTCCTAACAATGTTTTGCTAGTATATATGTTATAAGGTTAAAAGTCAAGTCTTTTTGATTATAACTTTTCTCCAACTTCAAAACCTCTAAATGTTTTAAACCGTGGGAAACGCAAACTGTAGGTGCCATCTTGATTTTGCGTAATAGCGTCTGCTCTTACTTCTACAAGTTGCCCAATAAGACTGCTGCGACTACTCCAGAAACTATCGCGATCGCTGTCACTAAACCCGCTGCCGCAATTGACTTGGACCATTCGTCCATCGTCTTCTCCAGCGCATACCAATGCTCCAAGGCGTCCTTCGTTTCGTCCTGTTCCTTCTTCAACATCTTTTACCTCTAATGTTACTTCAATAAATGGCTTTGCTTTTAGCCAGGCGTGTGTTCTTTTACACTCATAAGGCGCATCTACGTCTTTGATCATTACACCTTCATAACCACCGTCTACAGCCGCTTTATTTAACGCTACAAAGCGTTCTTGTCCTTCTTGGGTGTCTAAGTCTACTTCTTCCCAATCAAGTGCTTGTACGTGCTTTAGAACATCCTTGTGTTCTTCTACCCAATGCTTGGTAATAAGGCTACGGAAGCTCTGAGGTTTGTCCCAAACACCGTTTTTAAAACAACCTAGTGGAATAGTATCAAACAAGTGCAGTACAGCATCAGTTGTTTGTTTCCCATCTTTTCGATGTACCTGCTTCATTAGATCCTGAAAATCTGAGCTCATTACTTCGCCGTCTAATACAAGTGGATAAGGTACAGGATAGTCTTTGATTACTTCTTCAATCTCTGCAATAATGTGTCCAAAGTTATGGAACTGTTTTCCGTTACGGCTAAACATTTCTACTTTGTTGCCTTGAATAATAGTAATAACACGAACACCGTCAAGTTTAATTTCAATCTGCTTCTTGCCTGTCATTTTCTTTTCGTGCTTGGCACTGTCATGAGCAAGAGCACAAGTAAACACAGGAACAGTGCCTGGCGCTACTTTGTTTACAGTCTTTTCACTTACACCACAACGTAGGTCTTTGATAAGGATACGGCGGTACCAATCATTCCATTGCTCTTTCGTAGCAACACTCATCGCCAAATGAATAGCATCACGAGCGGCGTGTCCAGTCAGTTCGCGTTCTTGTAGTTGTCTGGCAAGTTCTGCAAAAGCATTGGCTGGCAAGCCTTGTCCATCTTCTGTTGCTTCAGGCACTTGCTTAACACCAAACGTAACAAGCGGATCAAGTGCCATACGTAAACCGTCAAAGAACTCTGGCAAGCCTTCGTCGGCTGCTACTTGCAGAATCTTTTCTTTTTCTAGTCGACTATTGTTTTCTTCTAGATTACGAATAATAGTTTGTGGTTGTGTTCTCATATTTGCCTCGGGGTTGTGCCTGTAATTGTGTACATTTTCTTTATAATAGCATCAACTTCACTTTCTGTCAACCAACCTTTTACAGTATCATTGTCATCCGTAATACCGGGTAAGTTTACTTGTTCAGAACTACTGTCAAAAACTGCAATTTCATACAGTCCTTGTTTATTACCGTAAGAAACTTCGTTTTTAACAATACTAAGTTGATAAGCACTAAAATCTAAAATGGCCTGTACGCCTTTGGGAATTTCTGTGTGCATTAGTTTAAAATTTTCTAGTTTCATTTTACCACTCCGGTGCTGAATAGTCTGTGTGTTTCTTGTACATAGCAAAGCCGTCTAGCCCGAAGGCAGGGCATACCGAAATAAATTCCGGTAAGCCCATTTGGTCTTTTTCTCCGCTTTCACCACAGATAAAATAAACACCTTCGAGTTGCTCTGCTTTGCTATGCTTCAAAATAGTTTTTAACTTTTGGAATAGTTCGTATTCTTTTTCAGTTATTTCAATCATCTAACACGTAACTCCTCGATGTTGATTGGTGTGTAGTTGATGTGCTCAACACAAACACATTTGTACGGTCCTTCTGGTGAAGGATTACTGTGAATGTGTCCATGCACGTTAACAATGTCCTGTCCCCATCTTTTGTTCTCAGCCATAGTCTGCGAGTGCATAGGCATATGGCTAAACACAAGATTATCAATGTTGTACCAGTACTGCACATCCTTGAAGTACTGTGCAACATGCTTGATGTTGTCGTGGTTACCTAATGCAAGTTTTTTCTTACCAGGCAGTTTAGCAAAGTTTGCTTCCATCCACTCTACCTTGTCCATACCAAACAGCACATCACCGCAGTGAATAACAGTATCACCATCCTTTACTGTATCATTCCAGTTGTCAAGCATACACTGGTTCATTTGCTCTACTGTATCGAAAGGTCTCACAGGCTTCCCATCATAATCTGAGAAGGTCAAGATACCACTGTGGTTAAAGTGTGTGTCACTTATTACCCAAATATCTCTTGCCATCGGATTACCCTCTTAAACTATAATATACTATAACATAGATTATAGTGCTTGTCAACCTATTTTGGAGTGAGCGACAGGACTCGAACCCCCACGCCGTAAAGCAATGGTACCTAAAACCATCGTGTCTACCATTTCACCATATCCGCATTGTTTTATTTAATTATAGTCTATAATGGTTTGGTATTGCAAAATCCTTAAACTTTTCATCAATCAATGTCCAGGTCAAATTTCTCAACTCTGGTCTGACGTATATTTGAATGAATTCATCAACATCTCTAGTCAAGTTGATTGGAAGCCGTTGGTGATATCCATGCTCAATGTCGTAAAAAAATGTATGCATTACTGATGCACACCCATGGCAGATCATTGCAAACACAGGATCAGAATCAACTCCTTCTAGATGTTTGTAGCAACGAGCACATTTTGGAAGATGTGCAACTGAAAAAACCTCAACTGCTATATCTGGTATTCTTGGATCTCTATACATATAATTCCCCTTTTTGGTGCTCCTGGGAGGGATTTGCAATCCCTTGCGTAACCATTCCGCCACGCTCACCTAGTATATTCAACTTCGGGTATGCCTATTTGTTCAATTGCATGTTGACATACCTTACACGGTTTTGCAAGTCTTGGATTGCCATGTACATCATATCGTTCAATCTTAATTTTACGGATCAAACTCCAGTCCTTGCATTTACGCAGAGCATCAATTTCTGCATGTAGGAAAATTGCATCAGGCTTTCCTGCTTCAACTGCAAATTTACCTTGCAGTGGATGGCTTTTACTATAACTGTTAGTACCTGTTGCTAAAATACGTCCTCGCTTGTCGTACAGAGTAGCAGTTAAATTAAATTCGCCTCTATTTTGCAATATTCCTATCCTTTATAATTGGTCTCGGTGGTAGGATTCGAACCTACGGTCTCCTGGTCCCAAACCAGGCGCTTTAGCCAGACTAAGCTACACCGAGTTGGCAGATGTGCAGGGAGTCGAACCCCGGCTTGCGGTTTTGGAGACCGCCGTGCTACCGTAACACTTCACACCCATAAAAAAAGCCCCTAACAACTTAATGCTAGGGGCTTCGTCGACGTTTTAAAAGTCACGTCAAGACAAGCCCCGCCTTTTTGGTGGGCACCAACATAATTGTGTTGTAACTGTCTTGATCATGTTTAAAATTCCTTTGTTTAGTATGTTTATACTATAACTTATTTATTACTGTTTGTCAACCTTTTTTTCACATCTAGCTTTAGTTCCGCAGTGTGGACAATAAAAAGTTGCTCGATCTATACAATACCGTTCGTCCATTGTGGCAAAAGTAAACCAGCCCTTGCAGTTAGCGCAAGTCAAATGCCAGATAATTTCTTTTACCGCTTTGAACATTGTAAAGTATTTATAAAGATTTGTTATCTCTAAAAACACAAACTGCCTGACTGTTGGGCGGAAAATATCCATCAGATCCGCCTGCTTTTGCTGACAGTATTTCTCTAGCGTAAAAACAATCAAACATTGTTTCGTAGGTATCTATTACTTTAGATTCTAGTTCTAAACCTATAAAAACTATATATACTAAAGTCCACACTGTAATTTCTCAAATTTCATAAAATGTATACCTGCAAGTAAGTTCTTCTCCGGGCCATATGTCTCTAAGAGTTACAATAAAAAACCTACTATCTTTTCGTATCTTTTCAATATTAGGAGTTTCACTATGGTTATAAAAAGCACCAAGCGGCGTCCGCATTAACTCTTCACCCCAATAAAAATGACTTAATCCTAAATCTATGCCTTTTTGCAAAGGTTTAATACAATAAAGTCCTAACCCGTGTATACCGGATTTTTTTATTGTAACACTATCAGGTAAAGGTTTATACATCTACAACTTTCAAAAATGGTGCTGGTTGAGAGACTCGAACTCCCGACCTGAGGTTTACAAAACCCCTGCTCTACCAACTGAGCTAAACCAGCATAATCTATTTACTCTTTTTATTGTCTGATTGTAACTATTTTGGTTTATAATTACAGTTCATTAAAATCCTTGTTTGTGTTTTTAAAGGTGTGCATCCATTATGGTATTGTAATCCATCAAATGTAATAAACGTACCTTGTTTTGGAGATGCTCTACCTTGTTCTGTAAGATTAATTTTTTGTAAATAATCTTTTGTAGACTTACCTGATAACATATCGTACTTTTCATTGTAAACAACTGTGTCGCCGTCGCTGTCATTAATGTAAAGTATTCCTGTGATGTGAGGCTCATGGCCATCAACGTGAGGCTCGTGCTCTACTCGATTAGGAAGTGCAGTGTGCATACTTAATCTAAGTCGAAACAAAGTGTCAAGTTTTTGTCCAGCACTATCCAAACAGTTTAAAAACATAAGATAAAATGGTGCAAACAATTGACTTTTAGGTGTTTCGTCGTACAAAACATGATAAAAGTGATAGTCATATAAATTATCGCTATCTGTATATGAAGTTGTTGCATTGTGAGACCACTGGATATCTTTATTCTTCAAAAGATAATTTATTTCAGAACATACATTAGGTCCAATAGCATTTTCATAAACGTTCATATCAGTTCCTTAAATTTGGAGCGGGTAAGGAGAATCGAACTCCTATCCTCAGCTTGGAAGGCTGCGATAATACCATTATACTATACCCGCATGGCGGAGAGTGAGGGATTCGAACCCTCGGAACGCTTTACACGTTCAACACCTTAGCAGGGTGCCGCTTTCGACCACTCAGCCAACTCTCCTATTTGGCTCCCCGGGCTGGATTCGAACCAGCGACCAAAAGATTAACAGTCTTCTGCGCTACCGCTGCGCCACCGAGGAATATAAAATTACTTAGTAATTAATAATTACTTCTGAAAACGAAGTGAATATTTTTTACCGTTATCCCAAAAAGTTACAGTAGAGTGAGAATATACTTCTCTATACTCTTTATCATATCGTGTAACTTTATCACATCTTGTTTCTTGTCTGTATCCTATGATTTCTTCTTTGCCTTGATTTTTATCCGCAGCAATCATACCTCCGATTACTGCACCGGCAGCAGCACCATTGTCCTTGTTAGTAACACCTTTTCCAATAAGTCCACCAATAATCATTCCACCCAAAACATCAGCTGCCGAAGCACCGCCGCCTCGATGTCCGTATATAGGTACATCTACAGTTTTACAAACATCTTGAGTATAAGGTGTTTCATAAACCTTGGTTGTATAATGATCTTGGATAGTAGCTCTACTATTACCTTCAGCAAGAGCGGGAGCCGCCGTCGCTAAAATTAAACTTACTGTTGTCAAAAGTTTTTTCATTTGTCCTTTCACCTTTGTGTGAAACTATCTAAAGTTTCTTCTAAAGCCAACGCTTTTATGTTTTGATACCATGAATGCAAACTCCAGGTACCGTATTCTGTATCATTATTATACGATAAAAACTCCTTGGAAGTCAACCTATTTTTTATAGAATTGTCACTGTTTTTTACATTTTGATAAAATTCTAAAAACTCTTTATCATCATAAAACCGTGTGCTATATAATTCTTGAGCATTACGGGTTGCTTCACTCCAGAACTCTGTGTTGTATTTACTTCCTGCAAGGTAGTGCATGTTTATCATATTTTCTATTTGTTTAATTTTTATATCATAAACTGCATTGATGTGGGATAAACTGTGTATGCCTAGCACATATCCTGCTGCTAAACGAGCAACAGTAATCATTGTGCTTATAGATGTTGCTTCTAAGGGTTCTAAAAAGAAAGATGCATTACCATTAAAACATTTTGTTTCAGTAAAATTTTGTTTTTTATAATAATTTTTAAAACTAAAACTATTAGTGTCGAAGCTAGGTGTCAAATGGAAATCTTCAAAAATTTCACATACATCTGTTTTTACTTCATCTAATGAGCTAATTGTATCATTGTACATGTAGCCTATACTACATCTATTTTGTAGTGGAATACCCCACACCCAACCATACGGGCGAGCAACTGTAAGAGTATAATCGAACATAGGCCTGTCCCAATAGCATTGGGTTACGTGTACGCTATTAACGGGTATATATTTTGTTAACACAAAATCAGAATAGTCTGTAGGTTTACCGGAACAATCTATTACATAGTCGCTTGTGATTTTTATATTATGAATGTTGTCACGTATTATTGTAATGTTTTTATAATTTTCTTTGATGCGTTGTTCTATAAAATCTTGCAATTTTACTGCATTAAAATGCATTGCAACATCTGGAGTGTTAAACTTGTGGATATAGTCGACATCTTTGCCGTATCCTATTTTGCGGATTCCACTTTTATAATTACCATCTATCGTATTTAAATCAGGCCAGCCAAATCCTATACTTTCACCTAGCATGTTGACAACGTCTAAAGTAGTTCCTTCACCTACTGCTTGTGGACTGATGTCAGGATCGTATATCCATTCTATTTCAAAGTTATGATAATTGGAAATATTTGCTAGACAGGCTACACTAATACAGCCTGCTGTTCCTCTACCAATTACCGTAATCTTTTTCAATTAGTTTGCTCCATAATAATCGTATAATTTCATTACCTTAACATTTTTTACACGATCATATCTAAAACTACGAAAACCTTTGCTTTCAATAGCCCAAACAGCAATAACCTTATCCGAAATTTCACGCACTTTTTTTTGTGTAAGAGGATCATCTTTTTTGGCTGGAGGTAAAAAAGATTCTTGTAATGTACAAGGCATCACACGTTCTTCACCATTTAATTTTGTAAAGGTAATTTCCACAATTTCGTTCTTTAAAAGATTATACAGTTCTTCTTTTGTGGGTATACCTTTAATTGCTGCTACTGTATCAGCGACTTGTGATGACTTTGTCTGCGAATCCATTGTCAACTGCCTCCTGTGCTGTTAAAAAAGTGTCAAACTTCATTGTTTCAAATAGTTCTTCATAAGTCTTACCTGCTGTATTATGCTTAACATAAAGTTCTGTTAGACGCTTATTAATTTTTTGCGACTCTTCGTAATGACGCTTTGCGTCTTCAAACTGAAGTTCTTGCACATGCACACTGCCACTTGTGCCAGGAGTACCAGAACTAACACGGTGGATCATTGTACGTGACTCGGGTAATACAAATCTCTTGCCTGCTTCTCCTGCCTGTGCTAAAAACGATCCCATAGAACACGCTTGACCCATTACATAGGTATGCACAGGGCATTTAATAAACTGCATAGTATCGTAAATTGCAAGGCCTGCTGTTACACTACCTCCAGGAGAATTAATAAACATTTTAACAGGCTTGTCTGCATTTACGCTTTCTAAATACAATAGTTGTGCTACAATTAAATTTGCACTATAATCTTCTACAACTCCTTGTAGCATCACAATACGATCTTTCATTAAACGACTGTAAATATCGTAAGAACGTTCTCCGCGTTGCTCTTGCTCAACGACCATTGGAATTAGTGGCATTATACTATCTCCTCTGCAATTCCTAAAAATTCTGCACCAGCAAAAAATAATGCTAATGTTACAACCGATCCTGTGTAAGCAGCAATTAAACAGCCTGCTAAACGTAAACCACTTTTAATTAAACTCACATAAAAATGTCCTTTGCCAGGATCTCTACTTGCTGGAACATAAACTCTTTCTGGTATAGGCATTAACGACTCTCCTTAATATAACGTACACGCGGACCTTCTGATGTAAATTCCATGCCGTGCGCATTGCCGACATACACTCGTCCGTTCCAGTTCATTTGTATTTTATTAGTAGCAACAAAAGCATTAAACGACTTATGCTCTTTAAAGTTGTCCACTTCAGATTCTACGCTTACATCAGTCATCGTGTTAGTAAGCATAGCTTTATTATCTACGATTGTTCTCATTGTTTTCCTAACAGTTTTAAATTTAATACAAAGTTTTCTACTAGTAGTTTAACAATAATTGCTCCATCTGTCAAGTGATTTCTTTCCATTTCAAGAACATGTGTTGCCATCATTATATAGGCTTGTTCTTCTGTAATATTAAGTTCACCCCAGTCAATTGGGTCTACAGTTTCGCACTCTTTTGCTAGTA